>Ga0187893_10000089_pt1 | contig 193297 bp, 215 predicted proteins | sample MA1701074metaG_FD_139574 | JGI IMG/M metagenome (GOLD analysis project Ga0187893, IMG submission 139574) | White microbial mat communities from a basaltic lava cave in the Kipuka Kanohina Cave System on the Island of Hawaii, USA - MA170107-4 metaG ...
TGACCATACCATCAATGCCTGACGAACATACACATTACCCTGACCATCAGTGCAATACAAGTAGGGTGTTTGACCTACTAACTCTTTGATGGGAACTTTTCCAAACAACGTGTTTATTGGTGTGTTCCCGCCAAGGCAATCCAAGACACCCATCATTGCGCCCTTACGGATCTTGCCTTTTGCCTTCGTATTCACACTCTTGCGACCAGAACCAGCAGTGATTACGTCAGACACCTTATCAAAGATCTCCATGTACTTGACAGCACCGGGCGTCTCGACGCCAATACCATCAATGAAGGCACCACGCGGACGAAGGTAAGAGAAGTTTTCACCCCAACCACCTTCTGACTTAAGTGTATGTGCCTGAGCTCGAACATGTTCGAAGATGCCGTCGAGACTGTCTGGATCGTATTTCACTCGTGGGCCAGTGAAACAATTCATCAGAGTTGTGCCGCCCCACTGAGTGCCAGCGTTTGCATAGATCCGACCACCGCACGTTCCCTTGAAGTTTGATAGCAGATTGTAGAACTTCTCGGTCCACTCGAGCCGAAGATCCATCGTTTTTTCCATCGAAGCCGCTGCAGCCGCAACACGGAAGATTGTGTCGTTGATGGTTTCATCATTATGATCCTTATACGTACTTGCCCAAACCTCTTCAGAGAATGCATCCTCAAAAACTGTCGGGTTTTCGTTGATCAGTCGACATTTGAGGAGATAGAGGTAATCGTCTTCGGTTAGGTTATCGCGTGGAGGGGGGGTCAGGTGATGTGATTGAAAAATGCTAGCGCGTGTCGCTGTATTCTCTTGAACAGAGCTCGACATTTATTGTGCTCCTTGTTGTTCTTGTTAATGATGTTGTGGTCAACCGACATTTGATGCACAGGTATCTCACATCGGTTAAGGAAATCTAGTCCTACGAAACTCTTTGGATGGTCTTCGATATAATATACGTCTTTAATCCCTGCCTGGTAGAGGAGTTTTGCACATGAAAGACACGGAGCTAGAGTACAGAACAGCGTAGCGCCTTCACCGCTTTCTGTGCTTCTAGCTAGCTTCGCAATGGCATTCGCTTCCGCGTGGGAAAGCTCCGCATGCGTCTTGCCAGTTTCATCTTCGCAACAGTTCTCCCACCCCGGAGGCATACCATTGAAGCCGATAGAAATGATTCGATCGTTCTTGACGATCAAACAACCCACCTGTTTGTCCTTGCAGTATGATAGCTTCGCATACTCCAAAGCCGCTCTCATGTGGGCGTGAGCGTATCGTTCTTTCATAGGTTCGTCTTATTTACAGTCCGCTTATCAAGGTTTGGTTTTATGTGCGGAAATCACATTGTTTGCTATGATAGTTGAACATAGTTCGGGTTTCAACGGTTGACATTACCTGATTAGTCATTGTACTGTTTACCTCGTAAAGGGTGCACCCGTTCGGGTGTTTCGATCAATTCTCTGAGTCCTTAATCATGGCCGAATTGAACAAAGAAGCAAAAGACAAAGATATTCAACAGATCGTGCGATACCTGGTCACGACTTTCAACTCCGCAACATCGAAGATGGAACGCCCGTTCCGAACCAGTAAAGGCATTGCAAATCAACTGTACAAGTGGCAGACTGAGTTTGCATATCGATTGAATGATGTGATGCAAAGTCCACGGGCTCTACAACAAGCAAACATCGGCCGGTGTAACGAGTTCATCGACGAGGCCGTTCAAATTTTGAACCAACTCGAAGAGTCAAAAGAAGCGAAAAAGTAACCAAAAACACCCGCATAAATACCCTCTCTCGAGGGCGATTTATGCGTATTGAAGATGTGCTTGGTTATGATGAGGATATTCGCCGAGCGGCGAAGATACTCACGCAACAATGCTCACAGTTTCTGAAGGAAACTTGTGGTGTTCCTCTTCTGAAGTCACTGCCACCGTATCCGGACCTGCTCCAGAAGATCAAGGTTCGTCATAAACGCGAAGACACCGTTGCTGAGGCTTTCAACAAAGCGTTCAGCACAAACATTCGTCAACGAGCGATCTTCACTTACACCAAATCACCAGTAGTTGAAGGGTGTGAACCGTCGTACATATTCCCAATCAACGGGTATAAGTACCTTTACAGCCATGAGGTTCGTAATTCTTCTGTCGACTATCAAGATGTTTTGAACACGTTATTCGAGAACCTTAATGGAGACAAGGCTGTTGAGATTGTCACCGATCTTGTCAAATACACGTATGTAAGGGAAAATCTCATCGAGGGCATTCTATCAGAGAGTGAGATCATTTTCTACGGCATTCCGTACTTCTACGCGGTTCGAGTGCGCGGCTGTCCCGATTATCGCAAACTGCTAAATACTTAACGCTAAAGGAAAATCAATGACAGCTGTCAACTTATTCAAACTAATCAACGGTCAAGAGGTCATCGCAAAAATCAAGTCGCAAACTGACGAGTACTTCGATGTTCAAGATGTAAGAGAAATCGCTCCTGTGCCTGTGATGGGTCCGGATGGTAAACAAGGTTTCAAATTGACCTTAGCGCCATACATCTTCGCAACGAATGCCAATGAGAAGAACATGTTCATATACAAAGGCAGCATTGCTGGACGCGTATCCGAGCTTCCTGACAATCTCGAGAAGGAATACCTTTCGTCCGTGTCAGGCATCATGCTCGCCAAGGGAATGTAATGAGATCAGCGCGCGGTGAAATCGTTTACCAGTGTGACACATGCAGCCGAAAAGTGCGTGTTCCACTCAACATTTACAGTTTCGATGTTGTGCAGCGATGCATCATCACCGAGAACTGTCCCGGTAAACTTTTCCCCGTCAAAAACCTGAAAGAAATTAACGAAACCCCTGTTTTTCCTCCTGAAGTGCCAGGACTTGAAGACTGGTTTCAACGGAAGATCCTGTTCAACCACGTGCAGTCGATTGCAAATCAGGTATGGCTGATTCAACACAACCTCGGTTCGAAACCTCTTGTTCAAGTTTTGATCGACCGTCAAATTTCCAACGACGAATTCACACAAGTTGAGCTTGCTCCAGACGAATTCGAAGTGATCACAATCGACTTAAACACAGTACAGGTCGTTCTTTTTAGAGCCGAAAGTGGTATCGCTCAGTGCATTGGTACGGCTTCATTAAACCTGATTAACCCACAAGTTATCACAACAGTTACGCTGTCTGACATACAGTTGACTGGCGATGCTGAGCTGACTATTGCAACGAGCGATCCAAGCACATTGATTTCTGTCACAATCGTCTTCAAGGGCAACAATCCTGACACAGTTGTATCATACGTCGGTGTTGACAACGCTCCTTCGATTGACTCACCATGGGTGGGAGCGAACATAGTCCACATCGCTGGAAAGAACTACACGGTGCGAAGCTTCAACATTCTGACCAATCTACCAGCTGCTGCATACTTCTCGAACGGATTGATCAACGATGGCTCTCAAATCTTCTTCACAGGATTCAGTTCAGAGATCAACCAAAACTTCATTCTGTTAGGACGTCCACCGTTCAGTGCTGTTGATCGAATCACCGATCAAGTGATTGACATTGCAACAATTGATCCAGTCGCTCCGGCCACATATTACAACCGCGGAGAGATGTTTGCTAACCCTGCTGCAATTAGGTCAATATACCCTCCTGTGATCGTCGTTGCCTAAACAACACAAAAGCCTTATACTCGGCAACAATAACAACAAGGAAGCAACATGAACGATCAAGCTGAAAAGCAACAGCTTTTGCTTGAATATTTGCTATCGTCGCCTGATGCGTATGCGATATGCAAAGCTATCATCAAGCCCGAATACTTCAATCCTGAGTTTCGCAAGACAATCCAATTCGTTGACAAGTACTATGATGAATTTAGTGGACTACCCACTCCGGCTCAAGTTTACGCGGAAACCAAACTCGGGTTGGAATGCCGTCAAGTAACTCCTCAGATGCTGAAATGGACACTCCAAGAGACGGAAGCGTTCTGTAAACAGCGAGCAGTTATGTCAAAAGTCTATGCCGCACCCGAGCTAGCGAAACAAGGCAAGTACGAAGAGATTCTTCAAGGACTAAAAGAAGCGATTCTTCTTTCACTCACCCGCAATCTCGGTGTTGATTACTTTCACGATCCTCTCGCTCGTCTCGAGGAACTGGTTCGGCAGCCACTTCGAACACCAATGGGATTTACACCCCTTGACGATTTGATGAACGGAGGATTGGCCCGTAGTGAGACGATCATGTTCTGTGCTAACTCAGGCGTTGGTAAGTCAATCACACTCGCGAATTTAGCGTACAACTTCGTTCACCGTGGCTTCAACGTTGTGTACATCTCGCTTGAATTGTCTGAGAATTTGATCTCACAACGATTCGATATCATGTATTCCGGTATTCCAACATTCCTCGTGAACAAGGAATATCAAACGATTGCAGCAAAAATTCATGAAGTGTCAGCAGGTGTCAAACTAGGCAACTTGAAAATCAAGTACATGCCTAGTGATACCAACGCCAATGAGATTCGAGCATATTTGAAAGAGTACCAGTTACAGTACGGATTTGCCCCTGATGTGATCATCGTCGATTATCTTGACAAAATGGGTACGAATCAGAAAATGGGCTATGAAAATATCTGGCTTCGAGACAAATACGCAGCAGAACAACTTGATGATTTGGGGAAAGAATACAATGCTTTCGTCGCGACTGCTTCCCAGCTAAATAGAGGTGCGATTGAGGCAGAAGAACTCAACCAAGGGCACACGGCTGGAGGCATCAGCAAGGTGAACACGGTCGACTGGCAGTGGGCAATTGTGATGACTGGAGCAATGAAAGCCGAAGGTGTCATGATGTTCACATGTTTGAAATCTCGTAGTAGCGACGCTGTCGGTAAAACAGTTAATATGAGATGGGATAACAAACACCTGCGGATTCTTGATCCAGAAAAAGAGGAAGAAGAGGACGTCCTGATTGCTCCGGGTATTGCTCGGTCAACGATCAAAGGATTGCCACAGAAAAGCAAAAAGTCAATACTTGATATTATAGGAGACTAACAATGCCAAAAGTACAAACAACAGAAACACTTAACATCGACGGCCAGCTTTACGCAGCAGCAAAGATGAGCCCGAACATTCAGCAGCTGATTGCAATGTTCGACGAATGGCGCCAAAAAGAAGTTGATGCACAATCGGAACTTCTGATGGTTCGCTCTGCTCTTCGCGACCTACAACGCGAAATGTACAACACAATTGTTGCTGAACGCGATGCTGCAATGAAGGCAGCCGCAGCATTTGCGCCGGCCCCTGTGCCTGCTCCAGCAAACGAGGACAGTGATGTCGAAGGCGAATAAGTTCGACGAAGCGGAAATCTATGACGTTCGATATGAAAGTTTGAAGGGGGAAGTGTCTCAACGGACGATTATTCCGATCATCGTTCCCCCTACAAACATCAAAGCTCTCGATGTGTCTGAACGCACCGCTCAAGAACAGGTTCTGCTGCGCAACTTGTGGGCTGCCTATGCAGACTACCGTGACCAATTCTCCGAACAAATGTTCGATTTTGAGACATGGTTGGATCACACCGGCCAAAGGCCTGATTTTGAGCTGAAATACCGTACATTCGTTCCTGAGAATCTGCAGACCATTGAGTAAACGGCTTTTTCTCTGAGCTGGTCATAAATAATGCACACAGTTCTAAAAGGGAAGCTACCTATGGATTTGCTCAAAAAACTCGAGGAAGAAGCTGCAGGGGGCGCAGTTGGAGCAGGGGCGGTTGCCGTTTATTCCATGCCTCTTTTCGCTATGGCCATCAAGTCGAAAAAGCCGAAGAAAAAGAAGGTCAAGAAGCGCATGGGTCTTCATGAGGCGTTCCTAAGACTTAACGAGATTGAAAATGGACACGGCGATCCTAGCATGTCTCATCCTCAATTCGACCAAACAGAAGTCATTTCAAAACTCAAAGCACTTGAGAAAAAGGACAAGATCGATAAGGGTTCCGCTACAACATTCGGACTCGAAGACGACAAGGGTAACCTTGTCCGTGTCACCGTTCAAGCTGATCAGGCAGATGAGTTCGAAAATGCGCTCAGTGCATTTCTTGCAAGTGAAGAAGAGCACGACGAACGTGTTCCAGAAGTTGCTGAAGTGTTGTTTCGTCTCCGTGACCGGTTCAACATTCTCGACGTAACGTGGCCAGAAGTTGAAGAGGATCAGGAAGAAGGACAGCAAGTTGCAGGTCAGGAAGGACAAGCAGGCCAGGAAGATCCAAATGCTCAGCCAGGCCAAGACGTTAGCGCTGACCTTGGTGCAGATGCAGGAATGGAAGCCCCAGCTGGAACTGATGACGTTCAGTCACTGCTCACTCAGGTAATTGACATGATGCGTGCAGACGCAGACGCTCGTAAAGCAGAAGCCGTTGCGCGCCAAAAGGAAGCTGAAGCAAAGGGCCACGTAGCGAGCGTTCATGGCGCCACAGCACGCGTCAAGCAAGAAGAACAGCTTCTTGACATGGAAGACTACTTCAAGAAAAAGCAAGAAGAAAAAAAAGAATCAAAGACACTGGCAAAGTTGGCACAGTGGAAGCGTGAAACAGCTGGCGAGCAAAACGCTATTCCTGATGAAGGTGCGGATCTGGGAGCAAAACAAGAAGAGGAAGAACTTGGTCGTAAGAACCTTCGCTTCCGTAGTCGAGTTCCGGCCTCTCACTTGGCAAACTTCATCCTCAAAAGGATCAAGTAATGGATTCATTCAAGCAGTATCTTGACCAACTGAATGAGTTGGCAGCATCAGCAGCAGCCGCAAAAGCCGCTGAAATCGACACAATGATTGCTGCCATCGACAACAAGATTCAACAGTTGACCAATCCGCTTAATAAGCAGAAGATGGGCCTTCAACGTCAAAAACAAGTGCTCCTCCCTCAAATCGAGAAAGAACGACAAGAGGCAGAACAACAACAGGGCCAACCGATGAAGCCATCAAGCAATGCAACGACTACCCCTGGCAGTTCCGGAGCTCAAACTCCTGGACAGAGCTAATGTTCATTCACAAATCCGTAACACCCACTGAAACCAAAGTTCAAAATACACCAAAGGGTCGCTTTTACACGACGCCATCCGGCAAAATCTATCCTTCGATCACCAATCTACTTGGGGTGAAAGAAAGGCCATGGCTGATCGATTGGCGAACTTCTCTTGGTGAAATTGCTGCTGATAAGGAAACAAAGCGAGCTGCTGATAGAGGAACTGCTGTCCATTTGATGGCGGAACGTCTGCTTAATAATCACCCAAATCCAACCGAGGGACAAACAGCAACTGACGCTGCAGAATTTAACTCACTGCGATTGTTGTTAAAAAAGGTAAACAACATCTATGCTCAAGAGCTACCATTGTACAGTGATACGTTGAAGATCGCAGGTCGTGTTGACTGTGTTGCAGAATGGGAAGGACGTCTTGCAGTTGTTGATGTCAAAACGTCGACAAACGACAAGTACACACAAATGATTGAGGACTACTACCTTCAAACAACGGCGTATGCCTTGATGTTTGAGGAGCTATACAACATCCAAATCGACGATGTTGTCATTGTTATGTCGGTCGAAAAGGGAATTGTACCACTCGTTTTCAAAGCGCAGGTTGAGGCGTGGATTTGCCCACTGATCGAGCGTATAAATACGTACTATTCCAGCAGAAAATAGGGGCACACCCATGAAGCACGAAGCTGACATGACAAGCGAAGAGGCAATGAATTATGCCATTGACCGCATTAAGATGGCCATTGACGATCTTGATCGTGAAACCGTATTCGCTGTCTATGTAAGAATGTTTGGTCAAGATGGTATCACCACTCAAATGATGCAAGAAAGTCATGAGGGCAACCACATTTTGGGTGATACAACAAAAGTGGTGTTCACAAATCTCGGTGGTGGTGCCACGGTTGACGCGAAAGTTGACAGCGGAGCTACAACATCTTCGCTGCACGTTGACAAGATTGATGTCCATGGCAACCAAGTTTCGTTTGTTTCAAGCGCTCTTGGTGGACGTCGTTTCACTATGGACCTTGTAGGCAACCAACAAGTACATTCCGCTGATGGTGGGGTGAGCAATCGACCTGTGATCAAGTGCGATATTGAGGTTAACGGCAAACCATTACAAGGCATCATGTTCAATCTCAACGATCGCTCAAACATGGACACTCCCGTTTTGTGTGGGCAGAATGTTTTGAAAGCTGGTGATTTCGTTATTGACGTTCAAAAAGGTCAAACCGAATCTGTTCCGGAAAACGCAATTATCAAGAAAGAGATCGACGACAAAGCGATTGTAGAAGCAATTGAAACGCTTGCTAACTCCGGCATGACACTTGCTGAACTTTTCACACACATGCGAACAGTAGTTGTTCGCAACTTGAAAGATGAATAAGTCCCCATTTTACGTCGTAGAAGAGTTCTTGTCACCACACCTTGCAGATGTTGTTCTCGACTACATAAGTTTCACTGTTCCTGATACAGACAAAGAGGGACATGAAGTTAAGACACGTAAACCATCCGAAAAGGCCGAAGGTATCGTTTACGAACGTCTTCTGACTCTTCTCCCTGAAATCCAAGCTCACTACAACATCGTGTATCGTGGAACTGAGTCAATGGAGTTTGAATGGATTCCGGCAGGCGCTAAAACCGACTTCATGTGTGGCAATAGCAAGTATATACGCGGCAAATGGCTCCGTGTCGCAAATCGCGATCTTACAGGCGTCGTTTTCTTGTGCGACTACCAAGAAAAGGTACCGTTCGAACAAGAATATGACGTGTACGGTGGAAAGCTTGAATTTCCACAGCATAATTTTGGATTCAATCCACAACGAGGAACGTTAGTGTTGTTCCCCGCAGATCCACACTTCATCAATATCACAACACAAATCCTTGCCGGGGATTTGTTCCAAATCCGCTTCCACCTAGCGGCAGATCGTCCTTACTTGTACAACCCAAAGAACTTTCCTGGCAATTATCAAACTTGGTTTTCTCCATATCTAACAAAGCGTTAATACATTTGCTGTTGCAATGAGCAACAAACGTAAGGTAAGGTTGTTCCAGCTTAACACGCTATGGGGCTTTCATTCACTCTGAAAAGGAGGAACGCATGAAGATAGCAATATGCCTCGCCGTGATGCTTATGATTCTTTCATCGTTCATCACTGCACCTTGCACGGCTCAGATGAACTACGAAGGAGCTGTTACCGTTTCAAGAAACGGCAAGTCCTTCACATTTTCAAGCATCGCGGTTCAAAATCTAAAAGTGTTGCGAGAAGTTGCAGTGGATATGGGCGCAGACGTTCACATTCCAACTCTTCAAGCAATCATGATGACTGAAACACATGCAGGAACCGGTGGGTCAATTGGATTGCCGCGCGCGCACCCAACTCGTAGATCATACGGTTGGATGCAGTTAACGATTCCAACAGCAAGAGTGCTGTTCCGAGACCTCGCCGACTTGCGGATGAAGTATTTTGGCGAGCGGGTTCTGAAATCTGTGAAAGACGCAGAAATCAAGAAACTGCTTCTAACAGACTGTCGGCTCAACGTCCGTCTTGGGATTCTGTTGTACGTTCAATATCTCGATATGGTCAAGAAGGAATGGGCGCGAGCTGTTGCTGGATATAACATGGGTATCGGCAATGCCTTGAAGCGAGCTCACGCGCCAAAGAGCGTTTATGTTGTCAAGGTTCGGAACTGGATACCTTTGGTAACTGCAATGACTGAAGAGGTTACGAAAGCGGAACAAATTGTTCTGGTTGCCTATTCGTCAACCTTGCCGGAAAATTGGCTGGGCATAAAAGGTACTTTACAAGGAGAACAAGATGGCCAAAAAGAGCAAAAAGCAGCCGAAACCTTCACAAGAGCAGAGTGTTACAAAAGTTGTCAATGACACCGACGAACGTCGCAAATTTAAGACAACGCTTGCAACGCTGACGCACTACATGCAACAGATTGATGATGCAAGAGAGGCGATCAAGGAGACTATTGCTGATTTGTCAGGTGCAACTGGAATCGACAAAAAACAAATCAAGAAGCTAGCTACAACGATGTATAAGCATAACTATGCAACGTTGCAGGAAGAGAACAGACACTTCGAAGCGCTGTACGAAACACTCGTCGAAGGACGTTTGACGCAAACAGACGACGAAGACCAAGAGAAACTCGCCGCATAAAGTGAGAGCCGCTCGAAAAGCGGCTCTCTTCCTTTTCCAAATTAGAACTCTGAGTATGTCAGAACAATTGCGTTGATCGTTGCATCAGCCGCACCGGCACCGGTACCACCGCCATTATTCGCTGCACGCACAGTGATCGTGTTTGCACCACTCACATAACCGTTGTAAGTGAAACCTGCAGGAACTGTCGATGGAAGACCAAGTACGACAGGGTCGCCAACAACCGCACCGGTAACGGTAATCGTGTTTGTGCTGTCTCCAACCGCGCCGTCCACAATCGCACCAAACGTCACACTTTGTGTGCCTTTGAATGCAGCAACGTTAAATGTGCGTGATGTTGTGATATCGCCACCGCCTGTCAGACCGACACCAGCCGTGAGGCCGACACCAGAGTGATCAACGTGCTCATTTGCAACAAAGTTCATCAACGCGTCGTGATCGACGCCAGCTGGAAGAACGTTAGCTTCAATTGTGGCTGGACCATCAGTGTACACCAGCTCAACACTTGCTGTATCTGTCAATGTTGTGCCGACCGCATCTTGAGCTGCTTCTGCGAAGTCGGTAACTTGGGAAGAAGTAATCGCAACCGCAACAGATGCTGCGGTTGTCAAACGACCCTGAAGATCGACTGAAAACGTTGCAATATTAGCAGCATCACCGTAAGAGGCAGTAATAACACCTGTTGCTGGTAAGTCGACATTTGGATTAGCTGCAACTCCGTTACCGTTCGTTACAGTAATTGTGCCACCGGTAGATGTTAAAGTGCGTGTTGCAACTGTACCAGCACCGGTGCGTGCCACAAGGCCTGTCGTTGCAAGGGCTGCTACTGCATCAAGATCTGCATCCCACGCTTGAACTGTCACACCAATCGAAGCCGCCGTTAGAGCAGTCATCGGGCCCGGAGGACCACCAAATGTTGCCACAGGAGCACCTGCTACCATCATTGTCATGACGCCCGGAGGACCAAACGAAACACCTGTCGTTGGATCTGCTGTTGACCACAATGCCATGCCTGGTGTTGATGCGTAGCCACTAAATGTTGTGATACCACCAGCATCAATACGAACTTTTTGAGCGCCAGCAATTGCAAAGCTAACTTCACCAGCGCCACTGTCGTACATGCCTTTTGTTGCATCACTTACAAATGTGTATGCTGGAAGAAGGGCCGTACCTGCTGCCAGAGCAATCGTAGCACGATTAACCCACAATGCGCCATTGTATTGAAGGACGTTATTCGCTACAGGTGCTGTGATTGTTACATCCGTTAGGTCTGTCAATGCAAGGTTTTCTGATGTAAGGATTGGGAACGCCGATCCAACAACACCAACAAGCCACTGATCTGTACTCTCATCCCATTCAAGAATGGCATTTGGAGGACCACCACGATCGACTTGTAGACCAGAGCTGGCAGGGTCGAATTGTACAAGAGAAATTGGCTGATCAACACCGTTGTCAACAGTTACAGTTCCTGTGAACGTTGCGCCTGTTAGGTTTGCCTTCAAAGCAAGCCCTGCTGCCAATTCTGCATCTGTTGCCAGTGCACTAAGGGCGATACCACCATCAGCAAGTGCCGTACCGGCACCGGCAACAGTCACAACATTACCGTTTACGCCAACAAAATCGTCAAGTTTTGTTGCAATCGCAGCAGCAACTTCCGCATCAGTTGCAAGACCTGTCAATGGTGTGCCACTGTCAATTAGAGCACCACCAGCCGTGAGTGTTGGAACATTGCCAACAGTTGCACCACCAACAAGTGGAATGAATGAACCAGCAACAGCTGCGATATCAACGAAACCTATACCGTCATTTGTAAATTGCCACGTGTCTGTTGCTTCATTCCAACGGATGGAAACATCTAGAGAAGCACCTCGATCGACAGAAAACAAAGCATTTGCAGGGCCGGCAGCTCCCTTGTTCATGTAAAACTGTGAATTTGGTGTACCGTCAACATCGGCCTTCAATGCAAGAGCGTTGTTCATATCCGTAAAAGTTGGATAATTAACGAGGGCCGCAGTTGGATCTGCAACAACACGATTCAGTGGACGAACGTCATTGATCAACCCCGATGTGATCTGTGTTGTTGATGAAGACATATAAACCGCAGCCAAGGGCAAGTTGCCTGTTGGTGGTGCAGGGATCGAAGGAGCTGCAGCGGTCGTACCATGTGTCAGAACCACGGAAGCAGAGCTACTCAGAGAAACTAATGTCCAGCGATTGAGAGACCCTGGTGCCGGAATGGAGGGAGAATTACCACCTGGAAATTCTACAACTTCGTCATCAGCATTCCAAAAAGACCCGGCTCGGATCCTAACTGTCAAGTTTGGAATGTCTTGTGCAGTAACAGATAACGGCGCAAAGTTAGCACCAATTTCCTTGTCTGCTTCACCTTTGAGTGGAACAGAGTTTGACATAGGGTTTCTCCTTGAAAAGTCGCAATTATGTCGAGTGGGTGTATTTATTCGAAAGGGGCGGAATGTTGATGTTTTGCGAAGAGTCGGGTATAATCGGCGCCTTCTAGGAGTAGTGGATGAGCTATATTTCGGCAGCAACAATAGAAGACGACGTCATTGTGTGGGAGCGTGATGAGAACGGACAGAGAATCGAAACAGTTTACACAGCTCCTTACCTGTTCTACTACAACGATCCCAAGGGAAAACACGAAACAATCTACGGCGATAAAGTCTCTCGTGTAATTTGCACAAGCAAGCGTGACTTTGAAGATAAGGTTGGTCTCTATAAAGGCCGAGGACATACAGTTTATGAGACAGACATCGAGCCTCACTTCCGTGTGTTATCAACGGACTACTACAACAAACCTGCACCTAAACTTAACGTAACATTTTACGATATTGAAGTCGACTACGATCCAGCGTTAGGCTTTGCAGGGGTCGAAAATCCTTACGCAAAAATCAACTCAATGTCGCTATTCCATAAATGGTCACAGGAGCTAATCGTACTAGCTGTTCCTCCGGAGTCTGGATGGACGGAAGAACGGCTAATCGAAGAGATGACCAAGCAGGTTCCTGATGCACCGATCCCGAAAGAATACAAACTCACAATTATTCTTTGCAAAGAAGAGACGGAACTGCTCCTGAATTTTCTCGACCAGATAGAGGATTCAGACGTGTTGTGTGGATGGAACAGCTCAATGTTCGATTCACCATACACAGCAAAGCGACTTGAAAATCGCCTGGGCAAACGTTACATGGCGAAGATGGATTTCAATGGAACACGACTTCCTTGGTTTAGAAAGGTTCCATCTCGAAAGATTCGCAACCGTGACGGTACACCAAAGATCATCGGAACAACGCTTGAAACGGCTGGTCGGATCATGGCTGACTACATGGAGTTGTATAAGAAATACGAAGCGGGAGAACGAGCTTCGTTTAAGTTGGCTGCTATTGAGCAGGAGGTCGGTTTGAATCTTCCGAAACTCGAATACAAAGGAACCTTGCACAACCTCTACCGAAACAACTTTGCATTCTTCATTCGATACAACATTCGAGACACCGAAATCCTTCACGGATTCGAACGTGTGCTTGGCTACGTTGAACTTGCAAACCAAATGTACCACTTGTCAACGGGTGTGTTCAAACATGTGACAGGAACGCTGAAGCTCGTAGAAGCATCAATTCTTAACTATTGCCATCATGTTGTGAATAAGGTAGTTCCGAATAGCGTCTCACCAGAAAACGATCGCCAAATTGATGGAGCTTTAGTCTTGTTCCCACAGATTTCCCTCCAAGAATTCACAGGCTCGATTGACATCAACTCTCTGTATCCAACAGCAATCCGCTCAATCAATATTTCCCCGGAAACACTCAAAGGCCAGTTTGATGAGTTCAATCGCGCTGTTGAAGAAATTCGCATGCGCTCGTTTGCAACACTCACACTTCGACTTGAAACTGGTGAAGTGTTAACAAAAGAAGCTTCCGAATGGCGTGAGTGGCTTAAAGAACGGATGTGGTCTGTGTCTGGCTACGGGACTGTGTTTGATCAAAACCAACAAGGAATTGTTCCGTCTATTCTTGCAGACTGGTACAAGCAACGTAAAGAGTATCAGAAACTGATGAACGAAGCTCTTACACAAGGCGAGAAAGAAAAGGCTGACTACTATGATCGTTTACAGTATGTGTACAAGATTAAGCTAAACTCAGCCTATGGAGCTCTGACAAACATCAACTTCCGTTTCTTTGACTTGCGGTTAGGGGAGAGTGTGACAGCTACAGGTCGAATGATTCTCCGACATCAGTGTCGGAAGGTCGCTGAGTTCCTCGATGGAGAGTACGACGTCGACTTTCCACAATATGAGACAATCAAAGATTGTAACGAGGCGAACAACAAAAAAGGTGTCCCACACGAACTTGCCTTGAATGGTCCAAAATTCAATGGTAACTTTATGTGCGAATCGGTAATTTACGGAGATACGGACAGCACATACTTTAAGACACACGCAACAAACGTTGTAGATGCAGTGAAAATTGCCGATCGGGTTGCACTTGAGGTCAACAACTCGTACAAACCGTTTGTACAAGAGGTGTTTTTGTGTAATCCAGGCTTCGATGATCTCGTTAAGTGTGGTCGAGAAATTGTGACTGATAAAGGAATTTTTGTTGACAAAAAGCGTTACATTCTTCATGTTGTTGACAAAGAGGGTAAACCATCGGATAGTATGAAAGTCATGGGTCTTGATACCAAGAAGACCACGCTACCAAAGCACGTGGCCGACGAATTGAATAAATACGTCGGGATGTTCCTAAAAGGAATGCCTTGGGAACAAGTAGCAGAATTGATAGTCAACTATAAGGATACTCTTCGCAGTCAAGCTAAAGAAGAGATTCAGTTGATTGGATTACCGAAAGGGATCCAGGAAGTAGAAGACTATCAACAGCAGTACAAGCGGTTGGGTGATCAAGTTCGATTACCTGGCCACGTGGCTGCAGCAATTCACTACAATTTGCTGTTGAAACATTTCGATGATCGTGAGAGTATGCCGATCATGTCGGGTATGAAGATCAAAGTCTTCTATCTGACACAGATGAACGGCAAGTTCAAAAGTATTGCTTTGCCAACTGACATCGAAGTTGTTCCACAGTGGTTTTTTGACAACTTTGAAGTAGACATAGATGCGCATATTGAGAGGTTGGTTGACAATCCGATGCAGAACATTCTAAAAGCAATCGGAAAGCGAACACCAACTCGACACGACTTGATGGTTGAAGACGTTTTTGGCTTCTAGGAGTTTACGATGAAGTGGTATGAACTGCTCATGATTGCAGTTTTAGGCGTGTTCCTTAACACGAACGGGTACGCCTTCGAAACCGAGGCTGTGCAAGAGGTGGAAATTTCGACGGTCGTGCAACCTCCACATCTTGAAAGGATCACCGTTGAGACGCAGGTCGTTCCTTTCAAGATCAATGCCAAATACGCACTTGTAATCGATCAAACAACAGGCGAAATCCTTTACGCAAAGGGCGCGGACACAATTGTCCCAATTGCTTCAATCACCAAGCTGATGACTGCTGTTGTGACGCTTGATGCTAGTCTCGATCTTGAAGAAACGATCCAAATCTCACAGGAGGAAGTTAATGCGACAATGCTTCGCGGTCGGGTAACAAGCAAATCGTTGCCGATGGGTGCGACATTGTCCCGCGCTGAGCTTCTCCATGTTACGTTGATGAATTCTCAGAACCGTGCAGCCGTGGCACTGGCTCGAACCTACCCAGGCGGTACAGAAGCGTTCGTTGCCGCTATGAACCGCAAAGCTGAGATGCTCGGGATGAAAGATACCAACTTCACAGATCCAGCTGGCCTGTACAATACAAACGTGTCCTCAGCAATTGATTTAGTAATCCTCCTCAGACATGCTGAGGATTATGTTTTGATTCGTGACTTCAGCACATCAGAATCGTTTGCGCTATCGATGTACTCAAAAAAGAAAAGGCGTCCACACCTTGTGAAGTTCGGAACAACAAACCGACTTGTTCGCAACGATAGCTGGGATATCGTTGTTCAAAAGACTGGTTATATTCGCGATGCTGGTCACTGCGTTGCCATGACGGCAAGAACTGTCACAAACACCATTTCGATCATCCTGTTGAACACAACGAACAACACTGCGCGCGCCAATGATGCGATTCGAATCAAACACTACATCGAGACAGGTGAAATTCTTCAACCAATGAAGGCAAAACGCAAAAAACGTCGAGCATGAAGACACTTTACACATCCTATTACGCACGGTCTGGCAAGCGACCAGGCGCAATCTCGATCAGTGCCAAAGCCCCATTCTTCTACAAGGGTGCTGCTCGCATTGACCTTGCTCCGTCATGGGAACTACTTCGTGCCTACAAAGACGGAACGGTCGATGCATATGGTTACACGGAATGGTTCGGACGCTTGTTAAAGGAACGAAACCTAACTCCAAAGGCGGTGATCGATAGTCTTCCAGAACACTCAATCATGTTGTGTTACGAAAAGGTTGGTGACTTTTGTCATCGTCACATTGTCGCTGTTTGGTTGAATCAATCCGGGTTGGCGCAGGTTTATGAGCTGGAAAAAGATGGGTCATCGATGCAATCGCCCACAAGTATCGATGATCTTATTCACTTGTTGGCCGTTGATGTGAAGGAGGAAACATCAGACAATACCTGATTGAACAATAAAGGAGTTCAAATGAAACTCTCCCCCCAAGACCTAGCCTACATTCTCAACGTCGTCCAGACGGCCGCACTGGTTAAGATCGACAAGATCATTATCGAACCAGGCAAGATTCGCGGTGCAGATGAAGATCGTTCCATTGTAATGTTCCAAACTGACAACGTTCCAGCATTTGAGTTCGGTTCAATCGGCTTAAACCGCATCGATGTGTTACAATCTCGATACGATATCGCTAAGAGCTGTGATAATGTTGAGGTAGAAGTGATTCCGGCTGGTGATTTTGCACTCGCATTAGTTTTCAAAGGCAAGGAGTCAAGTTAGATTACCGAGCCGCAAATCCAGCAACACTACACGACTCTACTCCCAAGCAAATGAACGATCCCGCCAAGTACCGTATCCAAATGTCAGCGGACGCAGTATTGAAAATGGTTCGTGGAGCTTCGGCCATGAAGACCGACGACGTTCAATTTGTTAGCGACGGCAATGGAGTGGTGTTCAATATGGAAGATGTTGTGAACCGTGACATGTTCACATGTGAGTTTGCACAAAAGACAGATGTAGCGAGCCTCGATGGTTCCCCCATCAAATTCTCGTATACATACCCGATCAAGAACCTCTTGGTTCTGTTGAAGCAGAACCCGGAAGGATACATTTATCTGACAGAACGAAAAGGGATTCTAAAGGTTGTTGTCAACCAACTCGATCTGTACATCCCACCAAGGACATAATATGTGGCCACTTAAAAAGCCAAGCCGACCAACGATTGAAGAGCAACTTGCGACTATTGGCAATCGCCTCGACGCTCAAGACGCGGAAAAACAACGATTGGAACGCGAGAAGGAAACACTTGAGCGAAAGAATAAGGAACTGTTGCAATCAATTGAAGAACTACGAGCAACGGTTACGCTCTTGGCAGAAGAAACAAACAAACGCAAAGCTCGTTATGAAGCAAAAGAACCGTGGATCGAGATTGCAAGTGATGGGTTTGATGAAGTCAAGGGAATTGCACTTGGCCTAGATTGGAACGATGCAATGATCCAGTACCTGAAAGACAATGGTATCACTGGGTCAAGTGACGAGGACGTGATGCGTAAGTACATTGCATTCCTGTACGAAGACCTAGTAGGAAAACTTGAAGCAGCCGTCACGGAACAATCAAGCTCTAAAGGCAAGATTGCAGATTTCGAATGATGAAATATCTTGTGTTTGACATCTCGAACATGCTGTATCGGACGTTCTTCGCCCACAAAGACCAATCAGATACAACAATCGCTGGTCTTGCAACACACTCTGCATTGATGACACTCAACAAGTACTTCCGACAGTACAAGCCGGATCGTGTCGTTATGGCGTTTGATCACTCAAGCTGGCGGAAAGATTACACAGCAAGTGAATTGTGCATTTCTCAGAAACCGTATAAGGGCAATCGGCGCAAGGACATGTCGCCTGCTCAGCAGGCAAAATACGAGCGGTTCTGCGGCCACCTGAAAGAGTTTGAGTCATTGATTACAAACCACTCAACGATCATTTCTCTCGCTGGTGAGAAACTCGAAGCCGACGACCTGATTGCAGGATTTTGTGAAGCACACCAGAACGATGATATCACACTAATCAGTAGTGATAGTGACATGCTTCAACTCCTACGCTTCCAGAATGTTAAGATCGTTTCACCGGCAACAGACAAGGAAGTAACGTTGGAAGAATATAACCACGATCCGAAGTACTATCTGTTTGTCAAGTGCATGCGTGGTGATTCAACTGACTACATTCAATCTGCACTGCCACGGGTTCAATCAAAGCGACTCGAAAAGGCGTACAAGGATCCTTTCGAGCGGGTTCAGCTGATGCAAGAGTTCTGGATCGACCCGAAAACAAAGACAGAGTTTAAGGTGCAGGATCTCTACGAAGAAAACATCATGCTAATCGATTTAACACAGCAACCCGATCCAGTTCGCCGCCGAATTTTTGCTGTTGTTGACGAAGCTGTGAAGAAAGAGCGAAAGTATTCGCACTTCCATCTGATGCGATACTTGGGTAAGTATGAGCTTGAAGTGATTGCAAAACAGTTGGATACCTTTCTACCACTGTTGAGCCAATGAGAGTTTTCGTTTATCGCAATCTAAATCGTCCAAATGCTTGTTGGTATTCAATCAAGGCACTTGAAGGACCTTACAAAGGCTGGGTCGTCGGATATGCACAGGAGTTATTGCTCTGTGATGTTAGATTCCGGGTGTCCGAGGCAGGCAGACAGCGTGTTCTTTCACAGCGACGACGCAACGTTCATGCTGGAATTGTTGGTAACGTTGTTCGTGTAGGTTCGGAATACGAAAAACGTTACGTGTACGATGATCACCTTTGTAACACGACGTTCGATTTTGACTGGAAAACATTTCACAAGCAATATGGTGTACCAGTGACATATAATCCATACCGCATGGGTTCGTTTGTGGAACGAAAGACCAACAATCCAGTTTACGAAGCAAATTACGCTAGCCTGATTGGTTCCGACGTTCGATGTTTCAACGTCGAGTACGTTGCCGAACCAAGCCTACTCGCCCCAATGTTCTCGTTACGACTCTCTGTGCCCGTTGTACAATCCTTCGAAGTCCGCAGTTAACGCACCTTGTCATTTCTTCGCCTCCGGTGGTAGTGCAGCATCAAGATCTGCCTCATCCACACCAACCGTTGGTGGAGTAGGACGCAATGGCCTCTGAACTGACTGAAGTCGTTGATAGCCAGTTGGCTCATAGCCTCCATTTCCGTTACCGTTTCCATTGTTGCTGTTGAAACCACCGTAACGCGCGGAGACAAACTTGCTCCAAGCTTCAATTGCACCTACATATGCCAAGTAGATCATCAGATAATCCGGCGTCATCTTTTCCTGCAATGTCAGTTTGACAATCAGCCACGTACCAACGATCCCGCCAATCAGTTGTAGTAACTTCGTCAAACTAACAAAGTTCGTTCCTTTCATCGTGATCAGGTCGGTCCAGACTAGATTCTTTTGGCGATTCGCTTTGTAGAGCAAGTAGAAGAAAAACAAGCCCAAAAACAGAATGAACGCCCCGTACATATCGAGGTTGATTACTGGTAGCATGTCAACGACTTTTTCTAACATTTGGGGTCTCCTTATGATGTGCATATTTAGGGTGTGTCGTGGGGTGTTCCTATTGGAGAAAAATACCTAAATACTCATGGAAAGACATAGAGTGGTATACAGGGCATTATCGACTATGTGTAAAGGAGCGTATTCATGCCACCAGTTGTACGTTTAGGTGATGTCTGCACGGGTCATGGTTGTTGGCCACCACGTCCAAATGACCAAGGATCGCCCAATGTGTTTGCAAATGGAATTCCAGCCCACCGGCTGGGTGATCACTGGTCAACACACTGCTGTCCAAGCCTTCCGGAATGTCATGACAGTAACCTCGCAGGAGGAAGTCCAAACGTGTTCGTAAACGGAATTCCATGGGGTCGTATTGGTGATGCAGTAGCATGTGGATCCGCATGTGCCCAGGGTAGTCCAAACGTGTTTGCAAACTGAGATAGTTTATGCCAGCAACTCCGATTCAAATTACTGCATTCCAAGAACTGTCCCGTGGCGGAGGTTTCTTTAACCCTATCGGTGGTTTCTACAATCCGCCAACGAATCCCGGCGTTCTTGCACCACTGTTAAGCACAGCACTGTTCACGTTTTTTGACACGATTCTATCACAAATTACCGCAGCTTCACCGTTTCTAAGCAGTCCTGCACCATGTCCAAATCCATTCCCCCCTCCGACTTGCGCCACAGTAACGGCATATCCTTCGGTGTTGGCAGGACAGCTTCAGGCAGCGATGCCAGAATACTATAACGCTTGGTATTCGATCAAAGGACGCCAAGAATCACCGAAAGAAGACCCATTATTTGCGCTTACAAAAATCCCAGGTGTGTCATCTGGATCAACAGCTGGTAGTCTTATGGAACATAGCGACAAATACTTTGGCCATCGACGTACGCCACTCCCAGGATTTTCAACCGGTGCGTGTAATTACTACAAGACGGGGTTACCACCTCTTCTTGTAAAAATCGCCAGCGCTCGTAGCGTTGACGATCGTCTCGGCCCGGAAGGACTCGATCAGACCGCATATCCTGCTTCACAAACGTTCTCAATAGTTGGTGTCGTGCCAGGCGCTGGCGGCAGCTGGTCTGTTGCCGGCGATCAAACAGCGATCTTTTCAGAAGGAGCAACTTTTGCAGTTACGGGTAATACCGGTGGCGGCAACGATGCGTACACGGTTCTCACGTCGGTGTTTATGCTTGGTGTCACTGTGATTAGTGTCATTGCATCACAGACAATTCCAGCACCATCAACACCAAATGGAACAATTGGAGCTGTGTTTGCAAAGGGATACTTCGCAGTAACTTTTCCGCTTGTTGATATCGCACCATTCAAGAATGCCTCCATAACAAAGCTATCTGGCAACAGTTGGTATGATGAAATGATCGGTATGATCACAGGTGCGGTTGATGAAGAGATTGACACGATCATCAACTACTACACTAATCTTGGACTGACACCTGCAGGTGCGACGTTTCTAGCCACGCTTGCTATAGAACAAGCAAACATTCTCACTGAACTAGCAACAATCGTCAGCTTCGCTACGTTCACAACTGCAACGGCCACGATTACAACTTTCGTTGCAAACATCGCTGCTGCCTATACGACAGTTATAGCAGCTTTGCCACCTCCTGTCACGGAAAGGCAGCGAATTGATGCACAAATCGTGCAAGAAAACCTCCGCTACTATGGACAGCAGTTTGTTATCCTGAACCAGGGGTCCGTCGCAGCAGGCTTCTACCAATACAAGAACGATCCTGTTGCATATCAAGTGCTGTCTGACTGCTCTAGTCCAGCAATGCTAGCGGCTTTGAACGAAGTTATTGTGTTCCCCTAAACCCTTTTGATTGGTTACAGTGTGTTTTCATTGCGTAAATAACCACGTTGTAGCAACAAAAGGAGAAAAACTATGAGAGTTGTCAAGTCCGCAAACCACGCTCACGTCGAATGGATTGAGCTGTACAATGATGGCGTTCTGCACGAGTGCTGCGTCCTCAAAACAGATCCACAAGGCAACAAGCTGTTGTTCCCGACCAACCACCTCGACGACATCGATCGTAAGCGTCTCGCTGGTATCCTTCTCGACCGCAATGCTCGAAACTTCGAGCTGTGGGACTTGATGGCTCAGAAGACCCTTGGTAATGGTATGAATGCACTTCAGTACTTCCACCAGTACGTGAAGATTCTCACGCCACAGGGCAAGATGATCGATCCGAAGTCTGGTCAGATTGGTGTCCCAGCAGGCACGGTGAAGCTCGACGACGGCCAACCGGCTGCGTAAGTCAAACTGTAAGAAACGAAAAGAGCCCTCTTAGAGGGCTCTTTTCTTATGCAGTGATCAGAGGTGTACGTGCGACAGAGATTGTCAGAGTGTAGGTGATCGTCAACACACGGTTCCGTGATTTGAGAACTGGTGAGAAGATCAAGTGAGCAAGAAGACGTTCACGCTCTGTTGTTGGTGCTACAGGATTGTTCTGAACGCCAGCAGCCTTACCAGCAACAGACGTTTGAGCTGTTGCACCTGACGGCGGATTCAATGCAGCTAGGAATGCGACTGCCGCACTAATCAAAATGCTCGAAGTTGCTCCAGCGGTTGGACTCTCAAATTTCAAGAAGCCAAACGTTTCTGCACCAGCAATAGTTGGGAATGTGCCGCCTGTATTATCAGTGATCGAAATTGTTGCACTACCCATCGGATTTACGCCCGACATGCCCCACAAAACGTCGCCTGTGTTGATTGCTTCACACAGATCGCCATAAAGGATTTCACCACCAGAACCGCTACCACCGCCGGCTGGTGTCGTAAAGGACACAGGGATCGGAATTCCACCGTCAATTGAAATGCTGAATGAATAAGCCGTACCTGGCAGCAGTCCGCTGTCCTCTTCAGAGTTGCGTGTGCCAACGTCAAGGTATTGATAACCGCTTGTTGCGATTGCAGGGGCTCCAGCGGTATACAAACCGATTTCGTCAAACACAAAGTCTGTTTCTGTGTCGTCCGTTGGAGGAGATGAATCTGTTGCTTGCTGTGAGAGCGGCTCGTCTTGATTTAGAACGCATGTAATTACGACTTCAGATGTCAGACCAAGCTCATTGCTGCGAACACCTGGACCAGAAACGTGCGGCACAGAAGGAGGATCACTTGCAGGCACTGCACCACCACCTGGACGATCGCCCGTATTGAGGTCAGCGGATCCTGGGTCGGTACCAAGTAACGGATTCAGTGTGACCTGACCAGCGTCGATAATTTCAGAATACGTTTCATTGTAGATACGGCTATCCCATGTTGCAAGATCAGGTGGTTGGCCATCGTTTGGTGTCTTGTAAGTAATCGTGAATGCTGCATCAACAATCGTACCGCCGTTACCGAATGCCATACGGTAAATGTAGTAGTTGTGCTCATTTGACAGCGCACGGGCAAAGACACGTGCGAGGTTTTGTGGATGAACAGCGTTTGGCTTGGTCTCTAGCAACACATTACCAAGATCATCCACGATCTTTGCACGACCTTTAACTTCGACTGGCAGAAACGTACGCATTGATTATCTCCTGATTTCAGATATTTATCAGTCCATCCTCTTGACGCTGGTCGTCAGTTGTTTGATCATATTGTTGAACGCAACTGGCTCGACGCGAGCATCGCCCAAATCGTAAGATTGGATGAGATCCTGATCTACGTTCGCAAAGACAAACGTACCTTTTTGCCCCTGTTTCTCGATTTTTGTCATTTGACAACCGCTTATCTTCAGAAATGCTGCTAAAACGATATCGCTAGTTTTATACTCCACTCTGCGTCTCCTTTGCTGTATTTATCGCTTAGATCGTACGTCCATAAACGTGAACCAGTGTAGAAAGATCCTCATCCATTCCACCAATGTCCATGTAGAGAGCATCCAAACCAGACGGGAGAATCAAAATACCGGTAGTTGGTGCAGTTGCAGGAAATGGTGAATCTCCCGTTCCAAACGGACCATCACCGTATCCCATCGTACCGAAACCATGCGGTTCATTCTCTAGGACTGCTGCTGAGATGTCATCAGCAAAGTCCCCAAGTGTAAAGTCAAAGCGAATTGATTCAGCAACAAATGTGTCTGTATGCAAATCGCCCGCCTGGAGCAATCGACAGTACGGTGGCTCGTCATAGCCTTCCACGTGGAGATACATACGGCCATCATAGGTATTTGCTAGAGGTTTTGTTGCTGGGACAGCTTCTTTGACAAATACGATCGTGTTGCCAAGTTCAATTGTGCCAGTTGCAGTTGCATCGACAGGAATTGTGCCTGCAACAGTGATCACTGTGTCCCCGTCAACAACTACTGCTGATACAACGGTATACACACCATTTCCCGTACCAGTATTGCCCGTTACGGTGAATGTGGAACCGACTTGGAAACCAACAGTCATGTAGCCAGGAACGGTCCAAGCGCCACCAAGTCCGGTTGTTACTTCAATTATTGCAAGCTCATCGTACGTCTCATGGATGATGTAACCACCATTGTTTCGTCCCAAATACGTGTTGTCAACCGAGATGAACACACCTTCAAAGTACTTCTCCGTTTTCTCACCAGAGACCAAGAATGCATTTGAGTCAGCGCTGCTGTTCAGAATAAAGTCCTTCGTCAAGTCAAATACGTACGCAATACCGTGCGGTGTTGCAGTGGAAATGATTGATGTCAGCCAAAAGAGCGGTGGCGTTGATGCTGTTGTGTCAATCGTGATAACCGTATTTGTCCCGTTGAACAATGACGAAGCAACACGATACCACCCACTACCGCCTCCAACGTTTCGACCGACAACAAAGAGTGTGCCAGGTGTGAAGCTCAACGTGCGATCTCCGGCAACTGTCCAAGAACCAGCTCCCGTCACAACACCTTTGATCATGAAAGCTGTGTGTGCAAATCCAGCAGGAGCATCCCAAATGATGCCAAATCCACAATCATATACAACATCAGGTTGAGGACGACTGAACACCATGTCCCATGCCCAACGCTCACAAACTGTTGCGTTAATTTCTTCCGTCCACACGTATTCAATCAACACCTCGAGAATCTTCGTATGATACGGTTTGACGGTTGAAACATAATCAACAAAACCACCAGTTGGGTCCGTTCGGAAAAGTGCGTCAATTAACCGGCTTGCCATTATAGTCTCGCTTGTTCTATGTATCCGGCATCAAGTAACGCTTGTTGCAACGCATAAACATCTCTGTCATTTAGATGAGTATTGAAGATATTTTGGAGCTCCATCTCACGCGGAAATTCAAATGCTGTTACTCCTGGAATTAGAATCAATCCTAACATGTTGGTCTTTTTCTCGCAAAGAAACATTCCCTTGATCGTTCCAAGATGTTTATGCACATTTGTTAGTGAAAGTAACGTTGGATTTTCCAGAACGGAAAAATTGCCACCAACAAATCGAGGCCCACCGACAAGGGACACTAGCTTATTATGTGCAGCATTATAAGACTTATTCACGTGAGATGGTCCACCAATTAGAGAAGTCAGATAATTGATCTGACAATCAAAGGTGCCAGTCACTGTTTTTGGACAACCAGCTAAGGAGGTTAGCTCCTGATAACGAACGTATAAATTACCTTCGTGTGGATCAGAAAATCGTTCTCTGTAGGCGGAAGCAACGTTTCGTTCGCGTGGCCCTTTTGGTGTTTTAATTACTTCATCAAGATTCATGTCAAGCTCCGTCAATTTCCTGCTTCAGCGTTGTCAGAAGTGTTGAAGGAAAGCATTCGGTCCAACCCGTTTGATTCAAAGCTTGAAGTTCTTTGGACTTATAACGATGTTTTTTATACTTACGTAAAATGGTCTGTTCCATCAAAAACGCCTCGTACAAAGGCATTTGTTTAGCTACAACTACATCAAAATCAATTCCAGGAAATCGTTGTTTGATGTAACGTTTGCTCGTAATTCCTACTTTGCAAAAATTTGTACTGTTGATCAAGTACAGATACGATGGTTGTGTTTTTGCTTCTGGTCGTTTTACAAAATATTCTCGAGTGTAGCCGCCCTGTTTCAAACTTCCACACACAGGACAACCAACACCATTTACATGGTCGGCCGGTCGTTGTTCGAAATCCCCATGAATTTTACAAATAATCGTAACCTTTGTATTCATATTGAGCAACTCTGTCTTTTCATAGCTGTATTTTTGCTTGTGTGTGCACCGGGCGCGTCGTACAAATTCCTTTGTCGTTAGTTTCTTTGTACCTCCACATGAAGGACATCCGTAGCCTTGCAAGTGATCATCCGGTGTTTGTAAAAAACTTCCATGTTTGCAACAATCGATCAACACCTTCGTCTTGACATTACGGTAGTTCACTTTTTCGTACGTATATCGAGCGTTATGTCGTTCTCTGGCACGAATTTCAAATGCTTCTTTGGTTAATTTCTTTGGCATGTTTAGTCCTAAATCTGCTATTTATGGCTCTAGTCATCAAATATACCAGCAACTTCCAACACACGAATACCGTGCAAAGCTACCCAGGAGGTCTTAAAGATCTCACGGTATTTAGATTTCACGGACAATGCATCTAGCAGACAGTTAAACCAAATGTTGTTGACGTGTTCTGTACCAAATGTGTTGTAGATTGCATCCATTGCTGTGGCAATATTCTCAGACGTGTCAAACGAGAACGTTGCAAAGAACGAGTTGATGTCTAGTGGATAAAAGTCGTTGTTCGGATCCTCGAGATACGCAATGACCGTTTGCAGCGACAATGTACCATCGGTGAATGACTGATCAACACCAAGACCGTATTGTGTATCCGTGCCAGAAATCTCATCATACAGCGTGCGCTCCAACGCTGGGACACGAACGCTTGGATCAGCGAGCTTGTAGCCAATCAACGATTCCGTTAGACGGTCCCACAGACGGCGGTCAATGTTAGCCCCCTGGCTGCGACGAATTGCAAGCCATTCTTCATGCTTGTTTTTGAGGTTCAACGGTGTCGGACCGTCATCAAGAGTGTCACGAAGTGTCAGATCCCGTGTAAATCGCACTTCATAGCGATCATCCGTTCGAATAAAGTCCGCAGCCTTACGAATGATCGCTTGGCGATAGAACACTGGAATAACAGGGTATTGATCATAGATCCAAGGCGCTGAATAAATGATGCCAAATGTGATACCGTATCCGAACCGGTCCGCCAAAGTTGGATCATCTTCTGGACGCTGTACAACAAGATATGGCGTTGGAATCTGTTCGATCTGTTGGGCAACTTGGATCAAAGGCAATGCATCATTACGATCCTCGATCTTGTTCAATCGATTTTCAACCCAAAAGTAGAACAATGAACGCGTAACGTTGTCAATTGTTACAACACGTTGTGTGTATTCGGTCTGTTGCTTGAATTGCGTGTGTGTTGTTCCGTCATCTGTCGTATCTGGGTCAAACGTAATCTGTTCTTCTGTGAGAACAGGAATTGGACGTACGACCGTCACAATATCGTTGATTGTGAGAGAGGTTGAATTCGAGATCTCCAGCGAATTATCAACAACAAGACCTGTTTCCACGACAACTCCGTTCACATACATGTTGACAACATCACCAGAAGCAAACAAGTCGCTGTCAAGCGTAAATGTCGCAGGAACCGGAAGTGTATACCCGTCAATAATTGGAATGATTTTTTGCGACACAATCGGTTTACGCACCCAAGATGTTGCTTTGAATGCTGGAACAACTTCTAGTGTTCCAATGCCGGCCGTACCGTATTCGAACGGCGTACCATTTTCCGTGTCGCTTAGTTTGGTAATTGTTGATGTTGTACCCAGTGTTGCAAAATACTTTGTTGAACCAGCAAGCGTTGTAGTTGTTGTTAATGGAAGTTGCAGGTCGAATGTTGTGATCACAATCGTGCTTTCCACAGCTTCAACTGTTGTTGCTACACCTGTGAGAGCAGTTTGCATCAAAGCTGCAAGCTGTGTAACTGTCGTTGATGCAGAAGTAATTGTGATCGTGTAGTCGATTGCCGCTCCACCATTCACAGCGAGGGTAAAGTCATAGCTGCCAATAGCCAAATTTGTCAACGTTGTTGGTACTACTGCCGGTGTATCATAGAAAGTAACCGTTGCAATGGCTGGTGATGTTTCAAACACCGCTGGAACGACCGTAATCGTTACAACCGCTGTCATCGAAGTTGCTAAACTGTCAAACAAGTCTGGATTAGCACCCGTTGTCGGACGAGTTGGTGTAATTGTTCCATTAACGACTAACACTACTTCATCGCCTATGCTCAACGTGTTCACGCCAGCAATTTCATCGGTGCCGACGTTCACAGTCGCTGAAATTGGTGTACGTTCACGGAAGAAAGTTGTCATTCGTGGGGTACCAGTGATCTTGTCGTTTGACGCAATTGCTGTGTCATTGGTCTCATCAACAGCTGTTGCAGCCCATTCCTCAGGTGTGAATTGGCTTTCAACCCATTGATACACACGAACGTCGCCCCAATCCGCCAAACGACCCCAGTTGTAGAGGCGGTCGTTGAGATCCGGTAGGACAACATCGTCATAGTACGGACGATATGCAAGCGTTGCTGTATCAAGCCACACTGTTTGTGTTTCAGCCTGATTCCATGGCTGTTGTGAGATGTCATTTGGATTCAACGTATTCGTATACAGAGCTGGATCGACAGCATTTTGAATGTCAACATTATGAACGGCTGTGGGTGAGTGATATCCTCGAGCTGGATCCCACATCGGAACATTGGTCAGCACCGTTCCGGCAACGTAATCGATGATCTTCGCAGGACTATTCTTTGTCTTACCTGGGTTGATCGTGAAGATCATGATAATGTCAGTGAAACCAGTCGTTGTAAACCGGATCACTTCCGAATTGATTCTTGAGAACTCATCTGCACCTGTGCCTTCAATCATATACGCTGTTGTATAGTTGCGTAAATCACCAGCAACAACAAGATCACGGTTGGTTACACGAACTGTGTCTGCAAAAGTTGGCAGCTGTATGTAGATATCACCGGCAACAGTTGTAATTTTGACTGGTACGTCAGTTGTCTGAACCCATTGTGTTCCATCCCAAATGAAGATGAAGCCAGTCGACTTTTCATACCACATGTCAACCGTTTCTTCGCCAGCTGTTGGAACAACATCAGAAGCATAGATTGTTGTGAGAGTTGTCACCTGACTGTCTAAAAACAGGATTGAATTATCGAGCAACACCCGTTGCTCGGGCGCATCAATCCAACGGTCTTGATTGCTAAATGTTACAATCTTGAATCCCATTGCCTCATCAGCCTCAACCTGTGCCGTGTCTGATGCTTCTGTATCTGTCAAAAACTCGAGACGAACGTCATCGACTTGGCCATCAGACGCAAACAATTTGATTTCTGGATACACACGCGGACGAACATCTCCAAATTGAGCAATCTTCCAAGCCCAAAACTCGTCGATTTTTGCGTCAACAAATCGACGAGAGTTGATGTACGCCTTGATTGCATTTGTTGATCCTTTTGCTTGGATCATACCGCGGTAGAAGACAAACTGTGTTTTTGCATTTGTGTTCAACAGATCCAAATATGGCTGTGAACCGGCACGGTAACCAAGCAATTGACGAGAGTTGAGACCAACCTTCGTAAGTTCCTTCAGCCCGTATGTGTCATAGTAGTTCTGCGAATCGACGGTCTGGCCTTCAATGTTGCGACGGTATTTGCCGCCGAGCAAGTAATATCCACCTAATGTTGGACGAAGTGAAAAATCGTTCTTTTCGTAGAAGTCCATGCCAAATCGCTGTGCTGTTAATCCGAGGAATGAATCGTACAGAATTTGATTGCTTGTTGTGTAATCGTTGAACAAACAAATGTGCTCGTATCCTTCGATAAACAAGTGCGCTCCACCCATGTGAATATAGTTGTATGGGTCAGCGGTAGAGATTGATGGTGGAACAGTGTCGTTAGGAAGTTCTGTTCGCATTGCAAGACGGCTCTGTTTGTCTTCACGGAACACCAACAACTTATCAGCACTGATTGGCCGTGCATACTGGTCAAAGATCGTTTGCTGAACACGAATGTCTGCATACGGTCCTTGAACAACGTCCGAAAGAACACCTTGAGGCGTGTCAATCCACACATTGTTCCGAGCCGCATTCAACTCAAACGATGGGAATGAAATCGGACGGCTTTGTGGAGCAATAAACATCACCCCACTGCCGTTTGTGAGAACGTCAACGATGCTTGCGTTCAACATGCGTGTGGTTGATAACCTGAACTCACCTGACACGCCGGTCGGATTATAGTAGTATGGTGTGTTCGCGATGAACGGTTCTGGCAGAAGACCTGTTGATGACATTAAGATAGCAGTTCCTGGTTGCCACATTGGCACCTGACCTGAGAACGTCATGGTATTTGCGGCCAAGTCTGTCACAGTGAATTGATATTTGTCAGCAACGCTCATGCGTGTACGACGTAGTCGGAACGCCCAATCGATGAATCGTTCTTCTTCAAGCTGCCAGTTAACTGTGCGTCCTGTTTCCGGATCCAGCTCTGTGAAGTCGCTCAAATTGTACAAGACGCCAATGTCTTTCTGGTAGGCTGCGTAGCCGTCGATGATGTTAATCAGTCGCTGAATACCAGCGATCGAGTAAGGAGGAATAAACGTTCGAACCTTTGTCTTGTCCAGTGCATAGTGATACCAGATTTCTGTTGAAGGGCCCGCACCTCCAAACACTTGGAATGATGAATCGACTTGACCAACATTAAGATCTCCTGTACCAGTTGTTGTCCACACAAAAGGAACACCAGCCAGCGCTGCATTTGGACTTTCTGCAACTCGGAACTGTCGATTGTTCAGTCGGATAATGTACAATGGTTGATTCGGAACCAACGGAGCTGGTAACAATTTTGATGAAGTTACGAACACAAGATCGCCAGTTTGCCACGGTAGAACACTTAACGGAAAGTCAATCAAACCATTTGCGATTGAACTTGGTAGTGGTTCAAGTGTTGTGATTCTTGTCCTGTCAACCGATGGATCGTAAATCGAAGCAACAACGGTATAGGAACCATCATTTCCTGTTGAGTTGATAACGTCAAATTCTTGATCCGGAGGAAAATCTGTCACATGATCACCATCAACCTCAAGCAGATTCGATACAGACAGTGCACCTGTAATTGTATAGCGGAAAATCGTTGCAGTGTTCGTAAGAATATCAACCGTGAACGGATAGTTGATCACGTCATAGTAGGAAACGTCGCGAGGAATTGACGCAAGCGTTTCGATTTCAAGTTTCCACTGAGTTTGACTGTTGTACTGAACAAGTTGTGGTGGCATATTCAAGACAACGACTTCAAACGCATCTGACCACATGTCTTTGATCACACCCATATTTGCGAGCAATACGTTGTAGTCTTGTGGACCAACATCAAAGTACTTGTTCGAAACTTCGAGAGTTGATGTGTCAATAATGCCGGAGAATTGATAGGACAATAATGGATCCCAAGCTGTCCACAAAATACGGAATTCTTTGTTCGTGTCGTAGCCAACGAATCGGTCATAGTTCACATACCACTGGTTCAATCCTCGTGCTAGGAATGAGACGTCATTGTTGTAAATGTCGCCGTGGAACAGTGCGTCTTCGTGGTTGTACACCTGACAGAATGTTGGATCGATCTGAAGGTTGTTGACACGTATAAAATCAATGCCCCACGCATAGTGCATGAAGCGAACAGGTTGCATTCGAAATGCAATCACTAGTGGATCGTAAACATGCTCACCGGAAACCAACCACTGCCATTCTACAGGACCGCCGTCTCCAAACGCATAGTTCGCTCCAGGGGCAACAATCTCAGTCGACAAACTTGTGAAGAACGAGCGAACAATTGATGAAACGGTAGTGTAATACGGTGGCAACAGATCATCCGGTGCATAGTTGCCTTGAATTACACCGTCACTGATGTTGACGGAGAAATAGTTGTACACCAGCGTCACTTGGCCTGGTAGACCAGTTCCCGGCGAACCATCCGGAGCAGTACCACCCACAGGAATGGTACCAACACGAATATTCTCCCACATACCAGTTGTTGTGCCGTGGTTGTAAATCCATCGACGGGTGCCGTTGGTTTCAAGGTAGAACGCATCCCACCAGTCAGGTTTGTCCGCAAATCCCTGGAGTTTCCATGGCTCGAGATGTGGGTAAGGTGTATTGTACCATAGCGTGTAAAGCTGTTGCCAAGACCCTGCCAACCCAGGCGAAATCGAGAACGTTGGTGGTGTAGTCAAGTTGCTATACACATAGTTCCATGTGAACGCATCTGACGGATTATACAACACATTTTCGAACGGTGCACGAATACGGCGAGCGGCGACAAATGCAAAGAATTGGTCTTCGGTATATTCATCGAAGAATGCTTGTTCACTTACATCGGGAGTTAACGATGAGTAATCGAATGCCGTTTCAGCGAAGTCAGGCGTAACAGCATGCAATTGTTCTTCGATTGAAAGGATTGTGTTTGCCAATAGCGCGCGCATATCAACTTGTTGCCATGCAATTGAGATCTCGCCAGCAGGTGCTGCAGCAACCCAAGAAACACCGTTCCATTCAAACAGTTGGTTAAATGTGGTGTTCCAGTACAAGGCACCAATTGGAACGCCAGCCGATGATGGCGCAACGGGCGAAACAGCAATCACGTTGAAGCGATACAAAACACGAGGCGCAATAGTCTGATACCAGTAAACACCGTTTCGAATCACACCAAACTCTGCAACGAACGTTGTTAGTGGGCAGCCAGGTGGTAATATGAACGGAAGCGTTGACATGAAACATGGTGGCGCTGTCGTAGAAATCTTTCCAAGAGTACCGTTTGTTACTCGCGTGTCCGGTAAACTACACAAAATACGTGCGATGCTATCTTCTTCGGCGGCTGTGAAATCAATACCCGAACGATGACCGTCGTGATGTAGAATTTGATAGATGTTCAACTTCGAATCGATGTCTACAATCGGTTTTGTCTTTGGTCCGAGTGCAAACATTGGAACTGTTGCAACCCAATGACGTACACCAATATCGGTTACATTGTCGAACGCACTTGTATCAACATACACTTGGCCGTAGAAGTCGTTCGCTTCATAAGCGTCTTGAATCGTTTCGTTGATGAATCCTTGCAAGTCTGTGATTGTTTCCGTGTTGATTGTTGACAACATTGTCAACACGTTCTTCGTGTATAGTTCTTTAATCGCTAACAACAATGATGCATACTGTTGTTGTGCAAAATCAATGATGCCCAACGGGGTCACAACAGTCTCATTTACTGCAGAAATCAGAGTATCATAACTATCATTGTGCTCCTTGATCGTACCACCCAACGAATAGTTGAACGACCCCTGCGTCAAAGCAGAAACTGTTCCGCCTGGGAATGCAAATGGATTTGGTTGTTCAGCAATGATTGATCGGAAATGTGAGACAAGCTCTGAGTAGGCAACAACCGCGCGGTTGTGATGCTCCGGATTGAATCGCCACTGATCAGGTATTTCCCAGTCACCAGTAGGATCGCCAACAGGCAGAGGATTTCGATTGCCGTCGACCCATTCGGGAATGTAAACACCACCAGTCCAATCGCTAGGTGGACCAGAAGTTCCGTTTGTGTATTGCGGGACGCTACGCCAAATCGTCGTCAGTGTTGGATCAGCTCCTTCGATACAAACAACCGGTGTTAGAAGGGAATCGTCCTGTTTCGGCTGAGCTTCTGTTGACCATGTGGTGCCATTAGATCGGAAGACAATCTGCTGTTCGGGATCATAGTAAATGCTGTTAACAATTGTGACAAGATATGCAGGAGGATCTGTGCCAACAAACGGTGCATGCGTTTCAAAGCGATCGTTCGCATCTTGAATGACAAACAACGATTGCCATGCGTCACCATCCCATTGTTTTAGGACTTGTGTGCTGGTGTTATACCAGTAATCACCCGACTGCACACGACCATCATGCAGGCGATAGCCGTAGATCTGACCATTATCTTCTGCAAGTAGGAACTGTTCGAATCCAAACTCCCGGCCACCATCTGAAACTGTAATACGCTTCTGAACAGAACGATTGATTGGCGCCGATGGATCTTCTTGGAAAGAAAAAATTGGCGATGCTTTGATGATTTCTCCCGTGCAGACATTGTACACGTTGAACAACGGATACTGATTGATCAATATCTTGGCTTGTTCGTTTCGTTTGTATGTTTCACGTGCAAGATATTCTGGTTGAGTACCAGCAATCACAGCTGCAAGGAATGTCACTTCATCTTCAATTGTACGAACAGGAACATACTGTAGACCCATGTCACTCAACGAAGCCGGACCAACTTCAATGCGAACAATGTCATATTGTGTCAGTGGTGTTGTAAAAATGATCTGCGTTACATAACCGAACGTTTGAGAAGTGTAGATGCTTGTACCGACTACCGTATAGTCCGGAGTACCGACAGTTGTTGTTTCTACATACTGACCATACTGACGAACATCGTTAACATATACACGAAGTTGGTCTTGTCCGGCAAGCGCAAACAGGGAACGGCCAGTCGTAATTGTACCAGAAGCGTTTGCTGCAGCAGGAATTGTTTCGTTGACGACAATGTTTGTATTCAGACCAACGTTTGTTGCCGACAATACTGTGTAGATGCCGTCGCCACCGCCCGTGTTGTCTGGAATGACAAACGACATGTTTGGGAAAAAGAATGATGCAAAATTGCCTGTAATTTGCCATGTTCCGTTAACACCCACGATCACACCATTGATCGTAAATGCTGTCTCATTGATGAATTGGAATGAGGCATCGAGAGGGATAGTCGTTACGCCAACGCCCGTGACTGTTGTCTCTTGGAAATACTGGCCAACAGTCATTGGACCAATAGCTGGATTGCCGAAGAATGAGTATGGATCGCCGTCTTCTATCGCACGACGGAGCAGCGGGTTACCGACAATCGATCCTTCCGCAGTAGTCACTTGTGATGCGGTGTTCATAACCCAATGAACATGATAGCCGCGCCAGGTGTCGCCAAGACTTGTCAAGCTCGGTTCAAGTCGTAAGTGTGTTGGACCACCACCGGTTGGGTACGTTGCAAAAAATACATCAACAGCTGGACCAGCCTCAATCAGTTTCACAATTGTTACCATATAGCGGCCTTGGACATCCGCTGGATCAGTTGGACCTCCTTCACGGTAAATTGAGTAGTCGACGGTGAATGTATTGTTCGTCACCGGCAGATCAGACTTCACTAAAAAGTGAAAACCCGGAACAAATGTGTCTGTATAGTTTGTGTCACGCGCCTCAGTTTCTGACTTGTCAAACAAGTACAAGAACCATTCTGTGCCTGCCCCACCCGGCTGGTCAGCAATCCAGCCTTTGACTGGCTCAAGTTCAAGTCGTGTTGGCTGGCTAGTTGTTGCTGAAAACACACCACTTGTTGTTGGACGATACTTCCAACTATATGTGACCTTTGTCCATTCGTTGAGTTCCGTTCGGGAATCGTACTCGAGAATTGGAATTTGAGCACGCCGGACACCGGCAAATGATTGCACTTGTGACTTGTGAATCCAACGGTTTTGTTGAGTCCACTGATTGCCTTCTTGAAGGGCGTTAAAGCAACTCGTGGTTAGGTCCCATAGGACGTCCCCAAGCAACTTGTCTCCGATGAACGCCGTCCAATCCTGTACAACAGCGATCCAGGTAGTGTTAGCAGGATTACGCTGGAATAGTATGTCCTGAGTTGTATCCAACCACAATGCCAACGCTGTTGGTGCACCATTAAAAGTGATCCAGTCAGCTTCTGTTGGCTGAGCATATGGACCAAGCAACGTATACCATGGCGGCAAAGTCTCTTGATTGTCATCCCACAACGCTAAGTCCCAACCATAATCGCCCGTACAGACGCAGTTCGTGTCTGCACGGATAATATTATGGAGCTCTGCGAGCGACAAAATACCTGAAGCAATAGGTGTGCATGGCACCCAGTCCAAACCGTCCCAACAGAACACCTCATCTGTTGATGTGTTGACCCAATATCGACCAACGAGTGATGGCGGTGGCTCTATAGAGCTACGAATGGCCATCGGTGATGCGTCCGGATCAAAACACACAGTTGTCTGTGATGGCACTGCATCCTCAGCACATGAACTTATGTCAATTGTGCATGTTCCATCACCAGTTGCTGTTAGCGGAATGTCTTCATTGACAAGAATTGTTGTTACACCAGCTGAAAAAGTTGTGCTTGAAACGGTGAATGTACCATTTGCACCTCCTGTATTGTCGCTAATTGTAAATGAAGCACCCACAGGAAGAACATCTCGGAAATCACCATCAATCATCCACAGGCGTGAGGTAGCGTTAACGTCGACAACAGGTGTTGTTCGTGTTGAAAGGCTGAACAACGAACTTGAAACTGTGAAGAAACGGTTCCGAATATTGATATCGTCCGTCCCTTTGATCCATACTTGGAAGCCTTCAATGAACAAACCATCGTACCGTCCGTCAATCACAACGCAATTGTTGACTACATCAATCTCGACTATTGGAAAGGTTTCGCCATACGTTTCAACCAGTGTATTGTATGCATTGAGGACGTTCTGCTGTTTGCGGCAACGGTCCTCAATCGTTAGATATTGTGGCTGGTCTGTGCGATCGTCTGGTGCCCAGTAGTAGTCGACGAAGTTGACCAACATATCGATATTAACAGGAGGAATCCAGTTGAATTGAATCGTGTTGCCCCACTTTTGCATGCGGTCAAAGTCAACACCCATCAACGTTAACTGCTGTTGATAGTTCTTAAACGTCATTGCCGTTTCAACACTTCCAACCTTTGTGTAGATTGTCGGCGCAAGCTGGAACGCTTGCAGTTGCGGAGTTGGCTCCGGTAGTTGACGGTTTGTCAGTGATGATGGGTTCGGTTGTCCGACAAAGCCCGATAAATGTGTTGTGTCATCTTTGGTAAGATGTCGGTTGAACGACGTTTCAAATACGCTACGGTTTGTCTCCGAATGTAGAACTTCCGGAAGCAGTTCGAAGATGTTTGTGCGTGGCTGATTGTCGTGATCGCTTTTACTCACGTAGTATGTCCTCTGATTTGCTCCAGTATTTATCAAGAGGAACCCTACTATTATTCCACTGATTTTAACCGTTTAAGCGCAAATTGATTGCATTATATGCAGGGACAATCAAGACGTCATCAACCGTAATGTCTGAGTAGAAAATCTCGTCCTCACGCGCGACCACCTCGAACATATCACCAAACTGGTTTTGCTCGAACAACGGGACGAGAACAACAGAACTGATGTCAACTGGTAATGCAGAGTGAATAGCAGCTGCCAATTCTGTGAAGAAGAATGTTTCACCGAACTCCCACGAAGTAATGTCGAAGAAGTTTCGAACCGTCGCAACAATCGTTGTTTTGATTTCATTGTCTGTGAGTAGCGCATTTTCCGACTTGATCACCTTCAACTGTGCTTGCAGCTGTGGAATTGCGTTTGAACCAAATAACAGCTTGAGGCGGCCAGGACGCAAAACGACGGTATCAGAAATCATTGCATTGTCCAGCAAGTAGTTGTACGACGTGCGTAAATCAAGTGGGGTGGGTAATGGGGGTAACGACAACTCATTCTCGAGCGCCCGCTTCAGTTCTGTGAAGTAACCTTTTGTAATGATCATCATGTCGATGATGTTGCTTGCAGCCGGATCAACTAAGTGGTATCGTGGCGAACGATGGAACCAGGCAAAATTGAAGTCATCACGACCATTGTTTCGCTTCCACAAGTCTGTTGCAGCTAATTGGTCTTCAATGTAAGACGTAATCGTCTCAAACGACGTTGGAGCCGGTACATACGGATCTGCCAACGTCAGACGCGAAAAGTATACGTAGTCCTTCACAGAAATCGTTACTTCTGTGTTTCCGCCCATGTTCAACACAAGCACAGTATCAACAATCTGATTGGCGACAAGAGATCCTTCTTGCCAATCAACGGGCGTCGCAAGAGGAATGATGTTGCCACTTACCGTCACGTCACTTTGACCTGTGATGTAGAGAATTGGAACCGTCACTGTTGTTCCTGAAGCTGTTGCAGTTGAACTGCCAACGGTCGGTGTCTCCAGGGACAGGAAATTTGTTAACGATGAAAACAACGGCGGTGCACCATCAACGATGCTTACGGTCGATAGTGCGCCAAACGTGTTGCTCATTATGACAAGAGATCCGTCAATGATCGCCGCATATCCGTTACCGAGTAAATCGGCATTGATGTCAGTGATCAGGTTTGTATACAGGTACGTTACAGGTGTCACCACTGTAACGCTCACTGGATGCGGAACACCATCCAGTGTGATGGTGGCATTGTACGTGCCCGCTAGTGCAAAAGGCTGTCCTGTGTCAGAAATATCAATTGTAAACGTGACTTCTTGTTGGCCAGTAACTAACGTGATCAACGGATTGATTATGTCGTTTAACATCGGATTGTCTGGTACTCGGTCACCGTTCTCATCTGCTGAGATTACGTTGAGCTTGTTAATGTCTGGCAGGCCCAGTTCCGTGCCCGAATCGATTGTTTCTTGACTCAGAACATTGAAGTTCCAGTTCTGAGTCATCAGGCCGTCACGATTGTTGTTCGCATTGGCCTGCAGAATCACAATTTGATCATCATCTGAATTCAATGTGTCGTACTCAATCACTGACAAACCGTCGTTAGAATTCCAGAACTCGGTTGTAACACTCTGAACTATCGTACGTCGAGCATTCCGCGAAACATCGTAGATTGTTTCAAACACACTTAGCTGTTCAACGGTTATCAGCGCGTAAGTGATGAAGTCGGCTGGGTAACCAACAGTTGCAAGACCGTCAACAAAGAATGGCGGTGTACCAACGTTGGCGGGATTTGCGCTCTGCTTAACACTGTACCATTCGTTCGTTGCTGTGTTGTAATACATTTCAAATGCAGCTGGCGCTGGAGGAGGAGCTAAGGCTGCGTTGATTCGATCGATCTCATCTTGATTGAATACTCGGCGAATGTTCGTGTTGTCAACACCATTGCTGATCAATTGCAGATATACGTCTGTCGACGAAAGCAACGGTTCAATATACGTTGAGATCAACGTGCTTGCATCAACGACAGGTGTTGTGTTCGAGATTGTCTCATCTTCAAAGTACAGCAGTGCGTCATCACCAAACAGTTTAACGTTCTCATACGTACCGCTTGGGTCATGCCAAGTGATGTACTTACTGTCTCCGGCAAATGTTCGGTTGAATGCTCGCAGCTTCAAAATCGAACTATCTTGCAACGGGAAGATGTTATAATCTTGTGCATTAACCATACGGTCTTGTGTGTAATAAACCGCTGGCGCAGTAACGCGAATGTGCTCGAGTTCTTCACTTGCAGATGCGTTCTGCAGTGTGTTGATCAAAGAAACTGTGAAAGTAAACGTCTGAACACGGCTGAGCGAATCAAGATATGTGAATGATAACGACTGGTTGACAATCGACGAACGAGGAATAACGATGTCTTCGTTCAAACTTGAACGAATCCAAATATCAAACGTGCCTTTTGGAATGTCTGCGAATTCACCATCACCAAAAATCAGACGAATTTGATCGTTGACAAGCGTCTCAACTTCGTACTTGTTACGAGCGGGATTCGTGTTAAAAATCACGTTTTGAGCGTGCGCCAAGTCAACTAACTGCCACTCGCCCGACTTGATGTTTGTTGCTCGTTTGTAAGGCAATAATGCAGGCAAATCCAATGTTACTGCTGTGTTAGGATCAATATTGTTCAACCAAACATCTGTCTCGTTAATGTTATTCGCATTGACAAGATAGATTTGATTTGGCGTAATTCCGTCAAATGTTGTGCGGAACCGTTGTATTGTACCTTGCTTGGTTAAACAGAAGAAACCTGTGGTGTCTGATTGATCACCAAGACCGTCAGTTCCGTACGTCAAGGTAAAGTTTGTGTTGTTCTGAGGACGTCGCTCAATCAGTCCTAATGCCGAGTCATGAGCGATTGGTACAAGTTCCATTGGTACTGATGTACCACTCACTGTTGTCGAATATTGGAACACACCCAACGGCAGCGGCACGAGATTCACTTGGTAGAGTTCAAACACAACGTCTTGAATTTGGAATCGATCTGTAGGAACAACCGATCCAAACGGTTGTTCAAGAACTCGGTTCATGATCAGAAGAAACTGCTGCTTCCAGTCAGGATTATTGACATCGTTCCATCGGATTGTCGTGTTTGCAAGGTTCGTACCACTGGAGTCGATCACAGGCTCGGTGGTCGTGATCGACTGAATCTTGACCAGGCCACGGGCTGGCAATGAACGATCTGCTTTGTAGGAAACCAACTTTGCCAAACGGAGAATGCTGTCACGACGTTGAGCTGTCGTGATGAAGTTTTCTTGTGCGTTTACATCGAGACGGTAAGCAATTTGCTCGGCAACATATGCAAAAGACTCGATAACAGCAATGAATTCACTACTCTCAATAAAGTCGTTGAACGTCTCAGGGAAATACAGCTGAATGTATTCAATGAGACTCTGCTTGATTGTGTTGAAATCAAACGCAGCAAAGTTGACGTTCTGGAACGCTGTGTAAACACGCTCAAACGATTCTGCTCGTGAAACTAGACGGCTCATTGGGACGCGCCTTCAAAGATGATGTTCAAGTTCAGATTGTCGATTAAGTTCAGTTCGATGTACAGTAATCGAGCAGAAGCAACAACTGTGTTTCGGTCTTCATCAGGTACGATTTCCAGCTGCAGAAGCTCAACACGAGGATCAAAGTTGATCACCGTTTCAAGGTCTTCTCGCAAAATCCCAATTGTTATTTCGTCCAACGGCTCAAACGCCAAGTCTGGGATTCTTGTACCGAATGTAGGCATCATTACACGCTCTCCTCTACGTGTAAAGATGTGATTGAGTAAGTCCATCTTTACGAGTTCGAGATCTGTTAACGAGAATGTCTTGTTCTTCTCGTACTCGAACGAGGAATACCCTTTGTAAAGTCCTGATGCCATCATTTACTCCGAAAGTTCATGTATTTAGTCGGTTATCTTCGCCAAAACTTACCGCGCGGAATCGTCTTACCACGTTCAGAACGTCCTACCTGTGTGCTTGTATAAGGAAACTCCGGATCATGTGTAAAGTCATTCTTGGTCATTGTTCGTGCCCACGGTTCGTGCGCTGGAACACGACTTGTCCACATCGCATTCTGTGAATTGGCCGTTGTTGCAACAGCAGCACTTGGACCATTGTGATGAATTGTTGGTGCTGTTTCAATGATAGCCGCACCTGCATTTTGGTGTGTAGTTCCACCGGACGTTAACTTCAGATCGGAACCCGAACGAACATTGATCTCTTCGAGCGTATCCATGTACATGCTCTTTGATGCCCGCATCCGAATATTTTCAAGCGTTTTCACGTTGATGTCTTTCTTTGCCTGCATCCGAATTTCGCCATCGGAATACATGTGAATTCCATTCTTCGCAAACATTCGAATCGAGTCATCGCTTGTGAAGTTTATTCCTTGCTTTGCATGGACATTGACTTTGTTGTCGGTGTAGATGTCGATGTTTCCTTCCTGATCCATCTCAATCCAGTTCTTGCCTTTGGCTGTTGCGATGTAAACACGCTCGTTTGTATCATCCATCAAAATTTGATGTCCGGAAGTGGTACGGAATCGAACTCGGCAGTTCTTTTGACTGTCGTCCATTGCAATCGCATGGAACCCAGGCGTCGTCCATGCATATGTTTCTGAATCGAGATTGCCTTCTCCAAACAACCCCTCATAATCAGGGTCCTGGCGACTAATCTGGTAACCTTGAGAGGTCGTCCACCCATCAAACGTTACATCCTTGTCGTCAGGCACATTACTTGTTGATGTTGGCAAAGCAGAAACGTCAATTGCACTCACTGCGTTGTCTGCAACGCGTGTTCGCCACTCAAAATTTGGCTCACTCTTTGGAAATGCCTCTCGCATGTTAACGTTAAGTGGTTCAATGTACTTTTCATCAGATGTATACGGGCCAAAAGGACGACGGTTATCAGATTTTTGCAGAGCAGGATGATCTTCATACATGAATCGACCATGCGGCATTGTGTGCGGACGGAACTGATCATAGATTCCACCAACACACACGCGCAGGTTTGGATCACCGTCAATGAACATTACGACAACTTGGGCGCCTACCTTAGGCCGCGCCCAAAATCCATAACCAACGGCACCGTCAGATGTCGTATCGCCAGGACCGCGCGCACCGACAGTCGTGCTACCAGCAAACGGTGATACGTAAACTGCCCACGGCAAGTCTTCGATTTTCATCCGCATGTTTTCGCCAAGCGTCGCACAAACGACACGAATTCGTCCCATTTGCTGCGGGTCGTTTGTGTCAACCACCGTGCCAATTGTTACAACACCATCGAATGATGAGCGAGGTGCTGCTTCGCTTTGGTATGTGTCTAGTTGTCTTGTTCTCATGAGATTGTCTCGATATTCACGCCACCGAACGATTCATACGTCTTGATGAATCGTTGCATGCTAACTTGTCTTTGACCTGGCGCATACGCTCCTGGTAAAGATGCCCATTGTGACTTTAACTTGTTTACGGCCGTAACAATCCGACCTGCTTTAATGTCGTTAAACGCATTGAAGTTTTTGAAGATTTGTTCGCACGCTTGATCTTGGCTGTCTGCACCAAAATCTGTCAAACCAAGCTGCGCTTTGATTGCGTTCCAAGTCGTTAGAACGATCTGATATCCACCAGCAGCACTTGATGGAAGAACAACCTTCTTGTTTGTGGTATCTTGCGTACCTCTCAAAGTGTCGATAAATGCCCTTGTTAGACCTTCAATCTTAGACACAATCTTTGCTGCTGTCACACGGAAGTTGTCACTGACAACAAGCTGTGGAGTTACTCCAGCAGCTGGATGATCATCGAGCGATGAACATTCTGTTCCCGGATTAACGATCTTCCGATAGTTGATTGTTCCTTCTTTGGTCAATGTGCCTTCACCTTTTGCAATCGCGTGGCGGAACGCATAGAGATTCTTTTGCTCTTGGTCGTTGGTTGGCAGCTGTGGTGCTTCGTCTTGAACAATAACAGGTGTTGGATTTACAACCGTCGAACGTTGTACCTGATCAGTAGGTGGTGATTCAGGTTGGCCAGTACCACATGGTGCCTTCAACATTTGTTGAGCTTTTTCTTGCGGACATTCAAGCTGCGCTGTTAGACTGTCGTTTGCTGTCCTTGTGTCTGGTTGACCATCAGCAGACGGTTTCGGCTGCTGACAAGGAACTGTTGAACCAAAACAGTCGACAATTTGTTCTGTGAACGCAACAGCAGAACGTCGCTTATCGTTCAAGAACGCAAATGTTCCTGGGTCTGGCAGAGCAATCATATTGAGCGTTTGGTTAAACTCTCCCTGCGTAAATTCATGATTGATTGCATAGATGTAGTAATAGCCTTGAAACCAGAAGTTCGCAGCATAGTTTGAACGATCGCGAAACGCTTGTAGGTCGTCTTGATCGGCAGGCATTTTGATGTTAAGCTTTGCAAGCATTGGAAAGTCCCCCATAGACATACCACGAATCTCTCCTTGAGATTCCGCCGGGGCTGACGGCTGCGCAGAGCAAACGTCTACATTTCCTGATTTGTCACGAACAACCGCATCAAGAAATCTGAATACCGAATCTGGATTCGACATCTCACTAGCTGTGTGGAGAAATGCCGTATTACCACGAATCTTAACAGTTGCTTCAGCAACTTCAAGACTAGCATGTTTTGCCATCGTGTAGTTCGCACCAATGTTTTCTCCCGGATACATAGTGTTAAGTCCACGACGTTGCGCCTGTGCACCAAAATATAGCGGAATCTTCAACGGCTGACCTGGATTCTGACGATTCTTTTCAGCATTTGGATTGATGTGTGTTGAACTACTGGGTGCCGCTTCGAGTTGCTGTTTGAACGAGTTAGCAGAAGTTGCTGTCTGCATATACGCCATTCCAAGATTCAACTTCAGATCAAACTCCAGAATATCGGTGTTTAGTCCGGTGTAAATGTAATCGAAGATTGTCAAATTGTCACTGATCACTTTATCGTTGAACACGCGTTCGTTTTCCGACTTCCCACCAACGAGTTCCGCAACAAGACCCGCCTTTGGTGACACAAACTGCTTGATCGTATAAACAATTTGGACTTTGTTCTCAAGGGCCCGAAGAGCAGTTTGCACCTTGTATTCGTACTTGATCACACTACCCTTACCATCTTTCACGCCGGCCATTTCTTCGAGAATCTGGGGACTGAGTTGCATGACACCACGAATCGCACTTTCAATACTACCGCCAATGGTTTGCTTAACGTAAGCCTTACCTTTTTCACAATCAACCGTGTCGCGGTACTGTTGAGGGCGATCGGTCACTAGATAACGCTCGTTACAGTACACAGGATCAAGAAGAATAATGTACTCAACCGGTAGATAGTCCGAAACTGTGTTGACAAAGTTCGTACCATCGAGAAGGTGAAGCTTCTGCTCAAAGCAATTCTTGTATTCAGTGTATCGATCATTGATATAGATCTGAAGCTGTTGCATTGCATCACGCAACGATGGACCAACCTGCAAAGCAAAACCATCAGCAGCACGAGAATATTGCGGCAGACGTGTCGCACCATTTGCAAGGCCTACAAATGACAAATCATACGTGCCACCTTGTTCGGTGTAAACACCGGTTAGATCATACGGAATGAACATCAACGGACGAACATCAGCGATTGTTTGTGCGATGTCCTGTCTCGTGTTTGGATCGACAGCATATCCAACGAAGAATGGTTTCAACATCCACGTGACCATTGACGCATCAACGCCCAATGCCTGACAGCATCGAATTACCTGATCAACAAACAGAATGCCACGTGGTTCGGAAACCTTAATGTTGCCTTCAACAGCAATAGACGTTCCTGCATCACCGGGAACAGCTTCGCCGGCTGTTACTGACATCCATGTCACGTCTGTAATTGCAAATGCAGCATCTGTAGCTCCAAAGATTAGTACGCAGTAATCGTTACTCGTATTGCCGCCATCCAAAGCGCGAGGAGCGTATTGTTCAAGACCTTCAACGTTCCAAAGCTGTGCTTCTTTTGGCCCTGTTGGATGTTGCCAAGCTGTAACATTTGTTTGTTGAGCGAGCGTTTCTGCAATCTCTGTTGTTCGACAAAGAACCAGTGAGAAAAAATAGCTGTAAGAGCGCATTTCCGACAAACGGTTGATGTCTACCGCTCGACGGCCTAGAACGCCCTCAGGATGGTCGAATTCCGAAACAGGCGTCCTTTGACGAGGATCCTGCAGCGGCGCTTCGTTGTCGAACTGTCCGATATTGTCTGGCATTAGGCACCCGATACAACCAATGGTTTCGTCAAGAACTCAGTCTGAACACGTTCACGAGTTGGAAGAAGGATTTCTTTCCCTTCAGCGAATTCGAGATTTATGTCGACGATGTTGTTATAAAGCAAGATCACCCATGCAAGTGTTGCTTTACCATACACATCGTATGCCAATAAGTCGGGACGAACAGCGTATCGCGGTGTAATTGTCAGTTTGATATCTGTCACAGAAGGTGCGTAGATTCGACGTTCCCACCATCCCAATCGATCACGGAGCTGTTCTACTGTTCCACCCTGTACGTATCTTCCGTCACGTGTTTGATCTGATCTTGCCATTGTTGTTCCTTAGAACGAGTCCAGTTGACCCGTCTTGTATTTAATCAGTGAGAATCGTTCAAACTCACGAGGCGAATGGGTTTCTGCCAGTTCAATCGACACATCCCAACGCACAGGACATGGTTGACGATAAAGATTCGGAATGTAGTCAACATCATCCGGATACGTAATGCTCAAGCTCGTAAGGACAACAGGAATCTTGTTCAGGTGAACATTTGGCAATCGAGAACGATCTGTGTCCGGAGCGGAATATGCATATAGGTAAAGAACTTCTGGAGGCGCTCCGAGCAGCTCAAACCCAGTCTTTGACGCTCGAGCGCGCAACGTCTGAATCTCAGCTGCTTGTGCTGGATCAAGCGCACGTTGCTGTTCGCGCATCATCTGTTGCATTGCACGGTCACGAGCAGTTGCTTCACTCTCCAACTGGCGTCGCTTGTTCGATTGACTATCTGTCAATGTTGAACTTCCAACACCAAAGAAAGGAAAACGCCACGAACGGAGCAGCTGTACTGCTTCCATGCTTTGTGTTGCTTCGCCGCTGGTACGTGAAATGAACTTGTGAGAGATGGAAAACGAGCGAGGCTGAGTGTTCTTATACACTTGTATTGCTCCAGGCATGTGAATCGGCATCACCGGTGTGTACTCTACACCGCCGCTCTCGGTAAACTGAGGCGTGTTGTCAAACACGACTTGTTGAACACGAAACCGGTCATCGCCTGTTGCAATGTTGTTCAGAGATGACACTAGTCGAACCTTAAAGATGCTGTTGGCCATTTTCCACTCGGTAAATAAGTATTTACACCTGTTGCCCTAAAGGAAAAATCCACTATAATGACCAGAGAAGCCGTAATTTCACAAGGAAGGCTCGAATGAATAACAAGAAGAAATCGACCAAGAAGGCTAGTGAGAAGCTGTCTTACTACCAGCGAAAAAAACTAGAACGTCTAAAAGAAGAACGAAGAGCTCTTCGTGAACAACGTAAGAAACAAAAAGAGAAAGAAGCGAAGAACCCTAAAATCGCAAAGCGCAAAAAATCAAAGAAACAGGGTCCTGACAAAGCCAAAGTCAAGCGCTCTCCTGTTACCAAGCCGAAAAAACAACCTCGTGTTAAAGCAGTTGAGATTCTGCCTCAACTCGTTGTAGTTGACCTTCCAGAATTGGAGGAAGAGAAACCCATCTACAATCCAACCGCCGCAAGTGCTCTTGCAGGTAAGAATATCTATCTGAACAACAGGGACTTGCTTGCTGCTGTCAAAGACAGCAAGAAGAGGGGAGAGATGTCAGATAAGTTGGCTCGAATGCTACAGTTGCTTTGTGCCAAGTATGCAAAGAAAGGCAACTTTATCAACTACTGTGTTGATAGTGCCACACTAGCACTAACAAAAAGTGGTTGGAAAACACATCAACAAATGACAACGGACGATGAGATTCTTTCGTATAACCTGGAAACACAACAGCTGGTATGGTCAAAAGTTCTTGAAGTGTTTCGAAATAACTACTCAAGTACGATGCACAAACTAGCAACACAAGGACTCGATGCTCTAGTAACACCAAATCATAAGTTTGTTTCCATAGAACGTGGTTTGATTCCCGTTGAAGACATCATCTGCAATGAACACATCGTTTTAATGGGACAACCGGTGGCAGATGGTAGTATTATCTATCCCGATGATGTTGTGGAGCTTGTAGGATGGTGTGTTACTGAAGGACACTACAGCACTAAATCTAAAAAGCGACACTCGATACAGATTTCCCAAAAACAAGGAGCCAAAGCTAACCGAATCCGTGAACTGTTACAGTCACTTGCTATTCCCCATAAGGAATATCTGAACAAACAGGGGATTATTCTCTTTAACTGTACAGGCGTCTGGATATCAAAAATACATCAAACAATTGCTCCGTCTCGTGTACCTGCATGCGAATTTCTTTTAGACCTTATTCAAACACAACGACTGTTACTTATCAAAACTATGGTGGCTGGAGATGGATGGATGCGACCATCAGGAGGGATGTCATACGTGCAAAAGTCCCCCGAACATATTGACGCATTCCTAATGCTCTGTACATTGGCAGGTCAGACTGTTTCTGTCACACCAATGACATACAAAACACCTACCAGTCGAAAAAATCCCAATGGCGGTGTTAGCGATGTACTCAGCGTGAACATTTATAGTGAACCTAAAACAACATGTCGTGCGGAGTGGATTGACTTTCATGGTGGAAAGCAAACAGCTGGCGGTCGCAGGAACGACAAACCGAACCTACCCACCGAGCAATACACCGGACAGATATGGTGCCCACGGACTGAGTATGGAACTTTTGTCGCTCGTCGTGGCAAGTATATCTACATCACAGGGAATACGTACAATGACGACATGCAAGGGTATGCAATGATGATGCTTGTTCGCACGTGGAACAGTTTCGATCCTGAACGTAGCGAGAACGCATTTGCATTCTATACACAGTGTATCAAGAGTTCGTTCATTCAATATCTCAACCAAGAGAAACGACAACGAACAATTCGTGATATGATGCTTGTCGATCAAGGTCTCAATCCTTCTTTCAGTTATGAAGGTGAGGGCAGTGATCAACATATTCTTGAGGATGAACAGGACTTTTATGCGCAGAAACGTGCAGCTGATCTGTTAACACGACTTCCTAGAGAATACGAAGAGGGTTCGACAGATGTTGACAGAACCCCCTCGGAACCAGATAATGTTGAGTCTAACAATACTGCCAGATAAAACCGCCAGCGGTTTTTGATTTACCACGACAACATTCACTAATGTTATGTAACATTACACCTGTTGCATGTTGTGCGGCTGTTAGTGATCGAAACGTTCTAATTAGAATACCATCAAGTGATAATTGCCGAACTGTGCGAAAATATTTCTTTGAGAAAATCGGAGGCGAAGATCCATAATAACACCATAAAAAACCACCCGCCGATCTTCTCTTTCCCTTGCAACACTGACTGATGTACGAGGCGTTTGCTTTCGTCACTTCACTTGCCAATTTGCATGACGAGAAACTTGCAAGCAACTTTCCGGCAAGCGAATATTGCGAAACTGGTTTCTCTATGATCGGCAAATATCCACGTTTTCCTTTCATCTTCGTACTTAGGATTTTGCGTCGAACATTAGTCCACGCGGTAGAGTTTCCTTCACCACCTTCAGTCAGATTACATAGAATACCGGTGTGATTTATCAATCGCCCGTAGTAACTTATCAGTTCTTTCTCTTTTTGAAAAGCCTCCGCTTCACTTACATTAATTAAAACTTTTTCGTATACAGGCTTCTTTCCTCGTTGATAGAGCTTACATAACTTATTTTTCAACAAAGGATTTGTCAATCGACTTCGCACACGATTATGCTCGTACATACGCGTTCCTGAACCTTTACCTACGTAGAAAGGTTGTCGCGAATCCGGATCTATAATACAATACGTGTAGAAATTTCTATTCATAATAAGAAGTTCCGTAAATATTTACCGTAATGAATGGTATTTATAAGGAGACTGCCTTGAGCAAACAATTGCGGAAAATGGCCGCACTAACCGATATACACTTCGGTAAAAAAGCAAATTCACAGCTGCATAATGAAGACTGTTTACGATTTATCGATTGGTTTCTTATTCAGGCGCAAGAAAACAACTGCGATTACATTGCTTTCCTTGGTGATTGGAACGAGAACAGAAGCGCCCTAAACATTGCAACACTCAACTTCTCATACCAGGGAGCAAAACGGATTAACGCCGTTGGACTCCCGGTCTTCTTTTGTATTGGGAATCACGACCTTTACCATCGACACACACGAGAAGTGTATTCTGTCGTTCCTTTCCAGGAATTCAAACACTTCCAAATGATCGATCAACCAATTCTCATTCCGGAGATCGGTGATGGAGCTGTATTCAGTCCATATCTTTTTCACGACGAATATCCTGGAATGATGCAGTACTTAGACACACCGTTTTGGGCTGGTCATTTCGAGTTTCAAGGATTTCAAGTCACTGGATATGGTGTGAAGATGCAAACAGGACCTGATCCAAAGTTGTTCAAAGGTCCGAAACACATCGTATCAGGCCACTTCCATAAGCGACAAACAATGGATAACATAGTCTACATGGGGAATTGTTTTCCAATGGATTTCGGTGATACGGGCGATGACAATCGCGGAATGATGATCTATGATCATGTTACACAAGAAATGACGTTCATCAACTGGGCCGACTGTCCGAAGTATGTCAAGACAAAGTACACTGATCTTCTTGATGGAGTTGTTGATATTCCTGTTCAATCGCGTGTTCGTTGTATAATGGATGATCCACACGCATCATTTGAGGAAATTACTTTTGTTCGAGCAACTTGGCTCGAGAAATACAACCTTCGTGAATTTATCATGGAGGAGACAATGCATCTTGATGAAGCGCGAACGTCTACAGTAACGACAGCTGATGTGAATTCGCTCGAGACAGACATCGATTCCGCTAAGGATGAAACCAACAGTTTCGACGAACTTGTCGTGCAGATGTTGAATGACATCAAGAGTGACGCAATCGACAACACTCTTCTCATCGAACAATACAGGATGATTCCGTCATGATCGAGTTCACGTCACTCACACTGCGAAACTTCCTCTCCTATGGTAACAACACAACGATTGTTAACCTCTCTCGTCAAAACACAACAACACTGATTGTTGGTGAGGACCTCGATAACACCGCTGATGGAAAGGGAGCAAACGGCGTTGGCAAGACAGCAATCATCAATGCGTTAACATATGCAGTATACGACACACCGATTTCGAATATTTCCAAGGACAACCTTGTTAACAATATCAACAAGAAGAACATGGAGGTTGTTGTTGAATTCAAAATGCCGAGTGGTGATCAGTACACAATTAAACGTGCTCGTAAGATGAAAGCTGGAGCAGCTGGAAACACAGTGTACCTGCTCAAAAACGAGGTTGATATTACACCAGATAGTGCCAATGCAACAAATGCACTGATCCAAAAGATCATCGGGATTCCTTACGAGTTGTTCATCCGCATTGTTGTGTTTTCAGCTGCTCACACACCGTTCTTAGATCTAAAAGCAGCTGACCAAGCCGCAATGATTGAAGAACTGTTTGGTTTGACAATGCTTTCTGAAAAGGCCACTTACCTTAAGGACATGATTCGCGATACTGAATCCAAGATTGCGATCCAACAGGTGTTGGTCGGTGAGAAGGAAAGGGAACGTTCTCAATATGACAAACAGGTAGAATCAGCGCGTCAAAGAATTGACGCATGGGTTTTAAAACATAATAAAGATGTCGGTGATCTTGTCGAAAAGGCAGCGATTTGGAAAAACGAACGAGAAGCCCGGCGTCTCGCAGCAGTTCAAAAAATCGAAGCGTGGGAGTCTGACCATTCGCGTGATGTTAAGACGTATGAAGATAGGTTGATTATTCTTTCAGAGATTGACTTCAATCACGAACAGGATGTATTTGATGCAATAAAACAAGCAACTTCAGAACGTGATTCAATCGTTGCTGAACAACGAGAAAAGACTCGTGATAAAGCAACCCTTATGTCAAAGCTTCAGACAAACGAAAACGAGCTTGAGCATCTTCGGGACGCTAAATGTCCTCGTTGTTTCCAAAATATGCCAAATGCTACACAAGAGATTCAGAGGTGTGAAACACACTCAAACGAATGGATGGTAGCAATCGAACATATCCAAACTGAGCTTGCTGAACTCTCAACATCTTTAACAGTATGTGACAATAAAATCAAGACTTGGAAGATCAGCCTTCGGGTTCAAACCATCAACGATCTTGCCCAACTTCGAGCAGAAAAGGACAGTGCTAGTAGTAACCTGCAGCGAATTAAAACCGCTGTTAACCCTTTGATCGGTACTGATCTTGCCGTACTGGATGAAAAAAATCCTTATGTAGCTCAGCTTGATCGAGTAGAAAACGAGACAAACCCGCACATAGGTGCCTTCGACGAATTGCAAAAACTCGCACCACCAGCACCGGACTACACAGCGATCAACTCACTAACAAAGGTTGTTGAACATCAACAGTTTCTGTTGAAGTTACTGACAAAGAAGGACAGTTTCGTCCGTAAGGCGCTTCTTAACAGAAACATTCCGTACCTCAACAATCAGCTTCAACACTATCTGTCACTGTTAGGATTACCACATAAAGTTGAGTTCACTCATGAAATGACAGCAAGGATCTCTCAGATTGGTCGCGAGCTGGATTTTGGTAATCTCTCGGCAGGTCAGGCAGCACGTGTGAATTTCGCACTCGCTCTCGCATTCCGAGATGTCCTCCAAGGTCGCCACGCAAAAATCAATGTGTGTATGCTCGACGAAGTGCTCGACCATGGATTGGATACAATTGGCGTCCAGGCGGCTGCGCGTCTGTTAAAGCGTAAGGCTCGCGATGAAGGACTTTCGTTGTACATCACCTCACACAGGGACGAAATTGACCGTGCTTTCGACCATACGATGACTGTGCAATTGTCGAAAGGTTTCAGTTATATCATCGAAGAATGACAACGTTATATTTTGACGCTAATCTCAGACAGGAAGAGGCACCAATGTTGCCACGATTGCCTGTAGATACATTCCGACAACCAGATGTTGATACGGTTGTTGCACGTGATGTTGAAAGGATTATAACATTTCGACGGATGCCGGACCCGCTTTCCTACCGAGCCCGATACACGGTTGGAGGAGTTACGGTGTATGCAAAAGTACGAAAATGGCAAGTTGTCTCAAAAACAGCCGACGACGATTTCCAAGCCCGTTGGTATGATTGGATTGCTATAGACGACAACAACTATCACGAAATTGACTGGTACCTTGAAGGATGTGTTCATCCTTTGATACATGATCCTAAACTAAGTGGTTTCGTGTTCCATGAATAATAAATATACACATATACGGAGAAATGCATGAAACTTGACGAGCTCTTGTCCGAAAATGTGGTGTGGACGGACACTCTGGGACACCTAGTTGATCAAGCGGTCCACTACCATTCACAAAACCCTCACGATGATGCAGCTCGAATTCTTCGCCACTACATCGCTCCAATGTTAAGTCACGCTCATGATCATCCGGCCGACATTGATGATCCTGAAGCATTTCGGACAGCTGTTCATACCCTTCAAACAAACTTTCCTAACCCTGTTGCGGATAGTTTGAAACAGGTCGTACATTTCCTGCATAACGCTATGCCTTACTACAAGGAAAGTGACAAGGGGATTTGAATCCCTAAATAGTTCTCCATACGGAGAGTTATATGCAGAAGAAAGTATTCATGGGGATTGATCAATCCTACACAAGTTGTGGTGTTGTGTTAATCAACGAACAGAAAGAAGTTCTCAATTGCTATCGTATCACGTCTTCAAAAACTGACGACATATACCAACGCGCGCAGACGATCACTAACACAGTCAGTTCCTTGATTCAAAAGCATGACCCATACGTGATTGGTCTCGAAGGATTGGCATTTTCGAATTTCGGTAATGCCACACGAGATCTCGCCGGCCTTCAATTTTGCCTAGTTCAGCGAATCCGTTACTACCACAATCACCACTACGGACCTGTTATAGTCGCTCCTAAGGAACTAAAGAAATATGCATTCAAGGGCAACGCAACCAAAGACAACATGGTTGACAAACTCCCACAAGCCGTGTTAGACTTGTTCAAGGAGCACAACTTCAAGAAGACAACAGGGTTGTATGATGTAACTGATGCCTATTGGATTGCGTGCTATGCACAAGACAAACACAGACCCGACCAGACCTCCTCGTTATATTTCGTTTTTGATTCACTAGTAGATCCGAAGCATTTCACAGTAGAACAGATCAGACAAGCAGTCCTCGACCTCTGAAACAAACAGATCAAATAGAAACATAGCCGAACAAACCCTAACTGTCGGTGGCGTAGGAACAGAGTCCGTCTCTCGAGCCTCAGGAACGATGTCCTGAAAGTTGACCCGCTTGGGAGTGAAGCCCCCTTCACTCATGATTCAACGTTTTGCGTCGCAGTTCTACCGCACTGTCGCGCGTGTTCATAAAACACAAAAAGGAGCGGTATGGTGTATCTTTTCAATATTAAAACGAGAAATGATAGACGAGAACGTGAGCGTTCCGACGAACGCAGTGAGGAAGGACGCGAACAGTTCTGCTTCGCGTCAGCGAAGCAATCAATATTGTGGATACATCTTTTTCGCTTCAACTTCGAGCCGTTTTTCAATAAACTCTACCATTCGCTGACGTTCAATAGCTGTTGTAACAAACATTGAGTCATACTGGACAGCACCACGCATGAAGTAGGAAATCTCTACCAATCGATCGATGATGCCTTCGCGCTCAGATTCCATCCGACTAAACATTTTTCGAATGTCATCATCAGTTCCTATTCTGAGCGTCAGGTAAAAAAACTTACTGGGTTGGCATTGATGTAAAGTTCAATCGCACCACCGCAATCGAGACATGCTCGGTGAACAATTCCATCCACGCCCCATTGACTGACTCGTTGAGCTGCTTGTTCAATCTGTCTTTTCCAACCGAGAGGAACCGCTAGAACCCACTGGCGAATCTGATCTTTGTCTGTGATTGTATCAACTGATCGAATTACACCGGTGATTGTATCAACGACAAGTTTGATCGCTTCTTCTTCTGTCAGTTCGTTACGTTTCGTTAAAGCGGTCGTTTGATAAAGCTCAACGATATGCTGGTATGTCAACGGTTTCAGAGTCACAACCTGTCCATTTGTCATCGTAAGCCTGTATTCATCTTTCACGATAGTCGGATCGACCATCTTTGCCGAACGGATGATTTCGTTCAGGTCAATCTGATACGAGTGTTTCTTGGCGTGTTCACAATCATGCGTGAAGAATGCCTCCATTGTTCCTTCAAAAGATACCATTCGGAGGCAAATCATCAAATAGTCGACGTCCTTCGAAAGTAGTTCGGTTGGCTTGAGAATTTGTGGAATACAGCGCGAGAATACTTCAACAATAGCTTTGCCAGATAGAAGTTTGTCTGGCGTGCTAAACACAATCTCATCCATTGCGGTCATTGGATACACTTCAAGTTCACCATGCTTAACATCCGGCGCAAGTTCGCCGTTCTCGTAGAACAAACCTTGCGACGGTAACTTAAAAGTTGCGCCAGGGATACGCAATTTTTCCATCAATGGATTTTCGTGGGTTTCACTCATACAGATCTCCTTAACACTGAGTATTTACAAAAGGGAAGCGTCCGATAAATACGCGGTATGAAGGGGTATTTTGATGGCGGAAGCTAACATCGCAACACAACAAATCGCAGCTTTGGCTGAATCGTCACGGCAATTGGTTGCCGCGCACAACGCTGAACTGAAGGCGATGAAGCAGTACACAGATGCGCTGAATCAGTCAACAGAAGCGTTAGAAGCTTACGAGTTGGAGTTGACGAAGGGTCAAGAACTGACGGACGATGAAAACAAACTCCTCCAAAAAGCCCTTGTCGCAAAGCAAAAAGAACTGCAGATCACCAACAGCCTGAACGCAGCAAACAAGCGACTTCAGGACATGCTTCAGCAGCGCCACAAAATTGCTAAAGAGGATCCAACACTTGGAAAGGTTCACAACAGACTTATCCGCGAGCAGATCCAACAGATCAGAACACTGAAGTCCTCTCAGGCTGCCGCTTCCGCTGGTTCCGCGGCGTCCGCTGCCCAGTTTGCAAAAATGATGAGTGGAGCCGTTGTAGCGCTTCGAGTTTTCACCGGCATTTTGGGTATCATCGTTGGTGCGATACTGGGTCAGTATGAACTCCAAAAGAAGTTGATGGTCGCCAACCAAGGATTCATCGAAGGAACTGACAACGCAACCCAAGCGTTGATGCGTCAACAAGAACTTGCAACACTTCGTGCGAAAGTTGAACCAGTTGAATTTGCTAAAATCATTACATCATCTCGACAAATGGTCAACGCGTTAGGTGGTAATGCAAAGGTAGTTGATTTGTTGTCTGAATCACAACATGCATTATATGCAATGACCGGCAACTTCGCCGATGCATTGAAAGCAGCAAACGATATCGCACAATCATTGATCTATAGTGGTTTCCGTCCAACGCAACAAGCAATGGAAGCGTATATCCGCGACCTGAAAGACCTTCACATCCTCACAGGTAGAACCGAAGCAGAGCTTCGAGGAATGTTTGACGAGATTGCTAAAGATACCGATTCACTCACGTTGTTGCGAGCAGCTCGAGAAGATGAACGTGAAGCAATCCTTGCATCACAACGAGCATTATTTAAGTTGGGTGTTGAAGCTGGTATGACGGCTGAACAAGCTCGAGATGCGGCAAAGATGTTGAACAAGATGGTTGCCGCGAAGCCGCTGGAGCGTATTAAACAAGCAGCGAAAATGCGCGCATTTGGTGCAGCATTCGGTATTGCTGGAAGTGAAGAAGCAGCACGAGCAGTTCTAGCCGGACCAAGAGCAACAGCTGATCAGAAAAAGTCCCTGCAACAATTTAGCATGGCGGCAACAAGCTTCGCCGATCAAGCACGAGGTGCAGGCATGGCAACAGAAATTGCTGTAACAACTCTCCTTGACAAGCTTGACCTTGAGCAGTATTACGGACCTGGCAGCACATTTTCAACAACGTTAGGACAACAATTGCAAAACAATGCGGGTGATTTGCTGAAACAGTTCATTGACATTGCAAAGGATCCGCTCGCTAAAGTCGTACAGACAGAAGAATGGGCAAGAACACTTGTTGAATGGGCTGCTGTAAGTGGTGGTTGGTTAGCAATTATATCAAACCACTTGAAAGACATTCTCGAAGCGGTTAGGGGTATGTGGGCTTCAATCAAACATGGGTTCGGTTGGGTAGGGGACAAAATGGCTGAATTCTGGCTCGGGTTCAAATCAGTATTTCTTGAGATGTTCTATGGACTTGCTGAGGCACTGGGTAAAGTTCCTGGTTTAGGTTCACTAACTGAATGGGCAACCGAGGGCAGAAAGAACCTAGATAAAGAGGCGTTGCGTATTGGTGCAAGTACTCAACCAATTGGTGATAGATCTGCGCTCGTGAAGAAAGAGCGTGAACTAGAAGAGCGCCAGAGGAAACTTGAACAGCGGACTACCGCTGCTCCGGCTGAAAACAAACAGGTTGTTGATGAAGCGAAGAAAACGAATAACACACTTGAGAAGCAAAACGCACTGATGGAAGAAGGTAACGCTATTGCGAAGAAGACGCTCGAGCAAGCGACAACATCTGCAGCTGAAATCAAAGCACGACTTGAAGAAGCGGCAAGAATGGATGCGGCGAAACGAGGTCTCTCTTATCACGATCTCGTTCGGTAACGAAATAAATAATCCTTGATATAAAGGCACATACATGGCAAAGTTCGTAGACTTCTTCAAAGTTGTCCAGCCAAAAACTGGCACAACGACAATGACCGATAGTCAAAGCATTGGCGATCAAGGCGTCTATGCAAACTACTCATGGTACCAGCGACTGATTCAAGGATCTGCCTCTCGTATTACACGTTACCGTGAATATGATTTGATGGACAACGACGTTGAAGTAGCTCGAGCACTGGATACGATTGCAGAAGAAATGACAGGATCTAATCCACAACTTGAAATGCCGCTAGAACTCAACATCAAGATGGAGAAGCAAGAGTCAATCCCTTCATCCGTTGTTATGACGTTGAAATCTACCCTTAGTTATTGGTGTGATCTCCATGAATGGGAAACCCGTTTATTTCCCGTAGCTCGTAACTCGATCAAATATGGGGACTGTTTCTTTCGTCGCAAGACGGACACGAAGAAGTGGGAATACATTCATCCTAAGAACGTTGTTGCAGCAATTGTTGACGAAAATGATATGACGCGAGTGCTTGGATGGCAAATCAAGCAAGACATTAAAGTGCCGAACTCGCCCTACAATGCTCCTGTCGGTCATTTTGGGAAGTATAGTGAAACACAAGTAGACACATACAGTGCAGATGAGATTGTGTGGTTCACATTGAACAATGATCTCGGTGAGCAAGCGCCATTTGGTGATAGCGTGCTTCGTGCTATTTACCGTGCACAAAAGCAGAAGGAACTGCTGGAAGATGCAATCATCATCTATCGTATCCAGCGTGCTCCTGAACGTCGTGTTTTCTACATCGATGTTGGAAAGATGCCACCACAACGCGTTAAGACGTATCTTGAACAAATCAAGAACGAAATCCGCCAGAAGAAAATTCCAACATATGGTGGGGGTGTTGAACAAGTTGATAGTGTTTACAACCCACACAGTATGAATGAGGACTTCTTTTTTGCACAACGTCAAGAAGGTAAGGGCTCACGCGTTGAAGTTCTACCAGGGGGACAAGGTCTCGGCGAACTTGCCGATCTCGAATACTTCCAATGGAAAGTCTTTCGTGGTCTTCGGATTCCTCTGTCATACATGAGAGAAGGCCAAGATAATGCCATCTTTAATGATGGCAACACTGGTATTGCATACATCCAAGAATTGCGATTCGCTTTATTTGTGAAGCGTCTGCAGCGCTATGTTGAACGTGTTCTTGACAAGGAGTTCAAGCGCTATCTCCACGCTGCAGGAATCAACATCGATACAGCTATTTTCAACATTAAGCTGCCAGATCCGGAAAACTTTGGCATCTACAAGCAGCAGAAGCTCGATAGTGAGTTGCTTAATACAATGTCAACGGCGCAGGCTATTACATCACTTTCTGCACGATTTGCAGAGAAGAAGTACCTGCAGCTTACAGACGAAGAAATCATCACCAACTATCGTCAGAAGTGCGAAGAGTTGCAGCTTGATCCAGAAGATTCTGCAAGCATGCCGAAGGTCTACGGTCCACCACCAACTGAAGGAGGTTTGGTAGCTGGTGGCCTTGGAGGTGGTCCAGGCATGTTCCCAGGAACGCTTGGAGGAGTTGGAGGCGCTCCTGGCATGGAAACCGGTGGTTTAGGTGGTGAAATGGGTGGTCAGCTTCCAGCAGGAGGTCCGGAAACTCAAACTGCTGGACCCGCACAACTCCCTGGAAATACAGGTGGAATGACGCCGCCTCAGTAAAAAAGTAGCCAAATCAACAAGGTAGAAATAAATAACCACGAATCACCTAAACCGGTGAGTTTAACTGTTGTTTCCACAAGGAGCAGACAATGAACAAAGAAATGAAGGACAACCTTGGCAAGGTGATCAACAGTCTTGTCAATGACGATAGCAAGACTGCATCTGATTCACTTCACGAGTATCTTCGTGCAAAGGCTCAGTCTATCATCCTCGGCGAAGAACATGATATGGATGAGAAGCCAGAAATGAAGGACGAGGAAGACGTGGATGAGAAGCCAGAAATGAAAGCTGATGCTGACGACGCAGATGAAGATGCTGATGACGAACCTGTCGATGGCGATGATGACGAACCTGTCGATGGCGATGATGACGACGTTGACATGGAAGAGGAAGAGAAGTCTAAGAAGTCCAAGAAGAAGGACAAGAAGTAATCCTTTAAGGACGTACCATGAACAAGAAAGAGATTGTGCTTCTTATTGAATCGCTTCTCCCTTCAGAAAGCAACATGGTTTGTGAAACATCCGCTGACGGTAAGTCTTACTGGCTTAACGGCACAATGATGCAATCAAATATCAAAAACCGTAACGGTCGTGAATATCCGCTCACTGAGATTACCTCGGCCGTTGAATCTGCTATCAAACAGATCAATGAATACGGTCTGATGGGAGAGCTAGACCACCCACAAACGCTTCAAATCAACCTTGATCGTGTTTCACATAAGATCACTGAAATGAAGATGGTGAATGGCAACGCAATCGGTAAGGCTCAACTACTTGATACACCAATGGGTAAGATTGCACAAGAGTTTGTCCGTGCAGGTCTCCGTCCAGGTTTTTCGAGTCGTGGTGCTGGTAATGTCAACGAAAGCGGCGGTGTATCAGGCTTCCAATTTGTCACAGTGGATATCGTGGCGCAGCCATCTGCCCCAGGAGCATATCCAGAAAGTGTGTATGAAAGCCTTGATCGCAGCAGAACGGGTCGTAATGTGTTAACTCTTGCTGAAGCAGTTCGAAATGATCCTCAAGCACAAAAATTCCTTAAGGACGAAGTGCTTAAGTTCCTTTCAAGTGTGAATTGGCGCAAAGGCTAAATCCGGAAACTAAGGAAGAGAATAACACGTTGATTTAACTCGGGATTTTCTGTATAGATTACAAGTTTCGTGCAGGAATGCGGATTTACCGCTAAATAAATCCCACAAGGAACAACTTGTTACCAAGGAGATTTACATGGATGAGCTGCTTAAGAAACTGCTTGCTGCTGAAGTCCTGACGGAAGACACCCGCAAGGAACTTGAAGCTGCATTCAAGCAGAAGATCGACGAAGAAGCAAAGAAGGCCCGCGAAGAGGCAACAGTTGCAGTCAACGCAGAACTCCACGAAAAGTGGACACAAGAGCGTGACACTCTGATTGAAGCTCTCGATGCAAAGGTCAGCGAAGTTCTGAAAGAAGAGCTTGCAGAGCTGAAAGATGACATCGACCGTTTCCGCGATCTTGAAGCTGAATACGCAGAAAAGCTCGTCGAAGCAAAGGGTGAAATGGCTGATGGTCTCAAGAAGGACATGGACGCTCTCATCGAGAAGCTGGACAAGTTCCTTGAAATCCGCCTGACAAAAGAACTCGAAGAACTCCACGAAGACATCGAAACACAGCGCAAAAAGAACTTTGGTAAGCGTGTATTTGAAGCATTCGTTGATGAGTTCAAAAAGCACTACGCAGCAGATGACAGCGTAGAAGGCAAACTTCACGAAACAGAGCAACAGCTTGCAGACGCTCTCAAGGCTCTCGAAGAGTCCGAGAAGAAGTCCGCTAAGCTTGAGCGCGCAAAGAAGATGGACGAAGTCCTGAAGCCTCTCTCAGGTCGCTCACGAGAGGTGATGGAAGCTATCCTCAAGAACGTCGACACTCCTATGCTCGAGGATGCATACAAGACTTACGTAGGTAAGGTCTTGAAGGAAACGACAGCCGTCGAGCCAAAAACCGACGACAAGAAAACTTCAGAGAAGGAAACTCCAGTACTAGCTGAAGGTGAGAAGAAGAGCGAAACCAAGCCGCAAGGCGTAACAAAGACCGGCGATGACAATGAGCGTATCACAGAGGGTGCTAAGCTCGACCAACCAGCAGGCAAGCTCTCGGAAGAGAACAAAGCCAAGCTGCGTCATCTTGCAGGCATTAAGTAATCTCACTTAGCTAGGAGCTAAAACAATGAACGAAATTTTTGAAAATTGGAGCGAAGTCAAGGAAGCGCTTCTTGATGGTCTTACTCCTCAACAGCGTACCGTAGTCGGTCCTGTTCTGGAAAACCAGAAAGAGTACCTCTTGGCAGAATCCGCAGCAGTAGGCGCTGTTCAGGCGCACGACATTGCTGGTTTCCGTAAGATCCTCATCCCGATGATCCGTCGTATTATCCCAGGCACAATCGCGACCGAAATCGTTGGTGTTCAGCCAATGCAAGGTCCAGTTGGACTGGTTTACACGATGCGTTACCGCTACGGCGAAACAGTCAACGTGCCAGGTGCACCAACAGCAGCAAACCCATGGTCACCGAATCCAGTTGGTAACTTTGGTAACATCACGTCTGGTGATGAAATGTTTGGTAACAACCCAGTTCTTCGTCAGTTCTATTCTGGCGCAGCTGGTGCAGTCGTAGGTGATGGTGGTGCTAACCAGCCAGCTGGCGCATCCGGTATCACAAACGCAGCTGCAGATGAAGCCGACATTCAAGCTAACGCATCACGTGGTGCATGGCCATCCAGCATCCCAGCATGGAACACATCATTGTTTGGTCCATACCCAGCTGTAGGTACAGACGCAATCGGCAAGCAGTATGCTGGTCGTCTCTTCGGTGGTTCTGGTTCCTTCATCGAAGGTTCCGGTGGTCGTGTGGTCAAGCTTGAAGTTGTGAGCCAGGCTGTTGAAGCAGGCACGCGTAAGCTTCAGGCAGGTTGGACAATTGAATCGATGCAGGACCTTAAGAGCCAGCACGGTCTCGACCTTGAGAACGAACTGACACAGGTTATCTCTGCAGAAATCGTTCAGGAACTCGACTCTGAAATTCTGACAGACCTTTTGGCTCTGGCAGGAACAGTCGGTACCTACGACTATGCAACGATCGGCCTTGGCCCACAGTACCAGCCAGCATACCTTGGTGACCGTTTTGCAAACCTTGGTATTATCATCAACGCAGTTGCAAATGAAATTGCACGTAAGACCCGTCGTGGTCCAGGCAACTTCATCGTTGTATCGCCAATGGTTGTTTCTATCCTTCAGAGCGCAGCAAAGTCAGTGTTCGCACCGGCAGTTGCTGGCAGCTTCAAGGGTCCTAACAACAGCATGTTGGTAGGTACACTCAACGGCACGATCAAGGTTTACAGCTACCTGTGGAACCAAGTATCAGGCCTCGCAGCTCAAACAAACGACGTCATCCTTGTTGGTTACAAGGGCGGCAACGGTGAGACAGACACTGGTTACTTCTACTGCCCATACATCCCACTGATGTCAAGCGGTGTTGTTATCAACCCAGTAACGTTCCAGCCAGTTGTCTCCATGATGACACGTTATGGTAAGACAGCGTTTACCCAAACAGAAACATCGTTGGGTAATAGTGCAGACTACTATGGAAAGATCAATATGCTGAATTTCCAATTCGCATAAACAGTGGATCTTCACGAAGCAGCTATAAAAATCCCCGTTTTTCGCCGGGGATTTTTTTATCAACTGGGAAACTCCGTGGATTACCCTTCCGATATAGCGTATACTCAGAAATCTATAGGGAGAAAACACCAGATGCCATTAGCAGGAGAAATCGATAGAACATATTCCGAACGTCTAACGGCAATCGGAATCGAACTTCAAGAGAGTTTCAAAGGAACCAAAATAACACATCGTATGAAGTGTCTCAAATGTCAACACAAGTGGTCAGCGACACCTCTATCGAAGATTCAATCCAATAAAAAACGTAAAGGAAACGGTTGTCCCAACTGCAATCTCGATCGGCAAATAGCAGAAAAGAAAGAATTACGTGCCAAAAATATCAAACTTCTTGAAGACAGAGGACTTGAGATTCTATCTGATTGGGATGGTAAACGTGTAGCAGATAAACATGATACACCAATATTCGTAACCGTTCGAAACAAAGTTTGTGGTCACACGTTTACTTCAGTGGCGAAGAACCTTCTCTCAAGAGGCATAACATGTGCAGTTTGCGGGAAAGAGGAACGAACGAAGAATATCAATGCCTGGTCAAAAGCAAACTCAGAAAAGTGGCGAGAAACAGCCGACCTGTGGTTGCAGTATCGCTCGAAAGTAATGTCGCTCACCCGTCAGAATTACAAAGCCCATAAGCAAGAAATCAATCCAAACAATCTTCCAACAGGCAAAGCTGGCACAGAAGGTGCGTATCAACTTGATCACATCGTGCCGATTCGATACTGTTTCGAGCACTATATCCCTGCGGAAACTTGTGCTGATTGGTCCAACCTCCAGATGTTACCTTGGCAAGAAAATCTCTCTTCAAAAGCACACCTAAAAGAAGGAATTCCACCAATCTTCGCTAAATATCAGCTTCAGAGGGTCCTCAATAAATATTGGCATGGACCTGTCATTCAAAGAATACCTGAAAAGCAAGGAACAGCTCAGACAAGCAATTGAGCAAACTCCGCGTGCAGTTGTTGAATATGAAGTTCGTAAATATTGCAGTATTGCTTTGGGTGAGAACAAAGAAGATCGTAAAATCGTTGGGTTGAAACCAAAACAAACGATCATTGTTGAATGGCGATATGATACAATCAGCAACCCAACGATTGTATCATTGAAATTCAAGAATGTTCAGGCGTTAGATGAGCAGGAAGAATTCCAGACATTCTGGAATTCTTCAAAACTCAAGAAATGGTTGGCTCGGCACACAAAAGAAGGACAATGACATGAAAAAGAAGACCCCAAAACAGCGTTGGAACAAAGCTGTTAACACGTACAAGAAAGTCAACCGAACCAACGTAACAGTCAAAGCAAAGCAGAAGCTGAAAGTTCCTCGGATGACAAAACTTGCTAAGATCATCAAACCACAAAACGCCTTCCGTGCGTTCAAACTCGTTCGTGAAGCAGATGAAACAATTAAAGCAAATGACATGCTGATTGAGAAGGCGGTTGTAACTTGGACTGTTCGCTTCGGTGATCGTGCTTCAATTGTTGTTGAAAATGTGATGAAGGTTCTCGGTGCTGTTCAAGCAAACATCAACGCAGGAAAAAATCCTTTGAGTATTGCACAGGGGAAGGAGCAAGACCTTGTTGACCTGCTTGCGGGCGCTCGAGCGCTACAAGCAACTGGCACAGGAAGCTCGGTGGCTCTACATTCATATATGCAACAAGTGGCTGGACAAAAGCAAGGACTGACACCGGAACAAGTTGAAATTGCAGCTGTGAAACAAGCCGGTCGTGGATCTCGTGTTTCTCCTGAAGTTCAACAACAATTGCAGCAACTTGCGCAAGCGATTCAGACGGGGGATGCGGCAGCAGTGGAAGCGATCAAGCGTCAGTTCCAGCAAACGTTTTCATTCTATCAGCAGTTGCAACAACGCATGGCACCACAACAACAGACACCTGTACCAGCGCAGCGTCAACCTGTCATGCCTACGCAACGTCCGGCACAACTACCACGTTGATTTGCCCCTGAAAGCCTGTCATACTGGTCAGGGTCATTGATCAACATTAAGGGGACTCTTATGAAATCAGCAATCGTTGTTGCTCTTGCAGCAGCTGTGTTCGCCGGTTCGGCAAATGCAGCGATTCTCGAGGGCGTGAAGGACGGATTCAAGCGCGACGTATACGTCAATGACACCTACAAGCAGCATGATGGTGTTGGCGGCGGTGGCAGTTCCGCTGGTAGCGCTGGTGCAGCGGCAGGTGGTTCAACTGGCGGCAACGGCGGTACGTGTGGCGGTGGTAAGTAAGTCAAAAACGTGCAAACATGAAGGTACACCACGGGTGGGAAAACTCCACCCGTGGTGTCGTTCTTGTGGAACGTGCTTAGGTTCGATTTTCAATACGAAACGATTCTGTTGACTCTTTAGTTGTACAAGTGTAGCATGCGACCACCTTAACAAATGGAGGTCAAAATGCAAGCTCTTGATTATACAAGGTTCGAACACGGACTTCGTTCTTTTGTTCGACTGATTCCCCTGCGCCGCGACTCCACCCAAGCTAAGTACATCCAAGACGAATTCGATCTGTTTTCTGCAATCGACTGTCTTGAGCAGTATCTAAACGAATCTGCTGAAATGTTCGGCAAACAGAAGTACCGCGATACGCCGTTCGATTTCTGTGAGGACATTCAACTCGACCTCGCCGAACTGTTCCTCAACCATGAAAACCAACAGAAAGCAGCTGTTCTTCGTAAGAAGAACCAGCCAATATACCACCTTGTTCTGTGCGTGATCCTCGATCTTCTTCGCACCTATCCGCATGGTGATGTCCTGATGCATGCACAGGAAATTTTCAAAGAAATTCGCGAGCGGATTGCGAACCATAATTACGATGGTGGATACGACGACGCTCTCGTGATGCAAGAGATCATCTACAAGGAAATCCGTGAAAAGGAAGCCGCTCGCCAGGCGAAGATTGTCAAACGTCGCAAGCGTCATGAGGCAATGCTTGAAGAAATTGTCGAGTTGTCGTTCGAATAACTCTTTCACCCTGCAACAACAGCCGTGTTCCGAAAGGACACGGCTGTTTTGTTTTCCGGATAAATACAACTACATCAAGGAGAAAGCATGAGTACTTTCGATATTAGCCACGACTCCCCTGGTTTGCTGCGCTTTGAAGCGCTCAACATGAGCCTTAAAGTCGAACGAACAAGTGAGACAACTGCTCGAATCAGCTGGAACATTCCAACTCCAGCAGCCGGCTGTACAGCTGATACCCAAGCATATTGTGGTATTGTCATCACCGGCGACACAACAGCAATCAATGGAAGCAAGCTTCCAAAGAATGGTGTCGTGTACAATTCTGATCCAACAATGGACAAGAATTTATTTGCAGGTGACAAGATCGGAACATCGTTCGTTCTTGGCGCTTTCTATCAAGACAGAACAACAACATTTCTTGACGTGACAGGTCTGTTACCAAACACACCGTTTTACGTTTCAGGATTCCCGGTTGATTGTGAGTACCGATACTTCTTTGAAGGCGTACATGGGTACTCGCTGGATTTCAAATCTGATGGAACCGAACCAACACATGCAACACAAACAGTATTGCTTACAAAGCCAGACGGTACGGCAGGTGTTCTTCCAACAGATTACACAGGTTTGGTTCCAGGTGTAACGTACACGTTTACAGCTTCAGTTGGTGCAGGAAGCCTAGCGACACAACCACAAGTTCCTCTTCCGCCATCTGCGTGTGTGACAAAACCAACTGTGTACACAGTTACAATCAAAGGCGAAAATGCTCTTACATATCAAGATCTGATCGATGAGATCAATCGACAGTTCGGGATCTTGACAGGTTGCCCACAAAGTCCACAACCACCAAACGCTGGTACGTATTTCTGGAATGCAGTAGCACAGAAACTGTACCTGTTTGACGGATTCCAGCTGATTGAACTCCCTGTGTACATTCAGCCAACGCCGCCAACGCTTGTTGCGATTGGCACATACTGGTACAACCCGGTTACGAAAATTCTCTATCAATGGGACGGCACACAATGGATCGTTCAGACGGTAATCGTCTATGCAACGGATCCAACACAACCGATCTGTGATCAATCAATCTGGTTTGACGGAACTGCCGTTCACTTGTGGAATGGAATTGCGTGGTGTGACACAACTCTATACACATCGCCCGTCGATCCATCACAACAGAATCCAGCTCCGTGTGGAGCGTACTGGTATAAAGCATCAACAAAACAGATGTTCAAATGGAACGACGCACTTGAGATCTGGATTGCCACACTCGTCATCAAAGCGACCCTTAATCCGAACGCCTTGCCAATTGGATTCTATTGGTTCAACTCTTCGAACAACACATTGTATCAATGGAGCGGTGTTTCTTGGGTTGCTCAAGTAAACGTACGTATTCAAGAAACAACTCCGTTAATGCCTGGTCCTGGCACGTATTGGTACAATCCGCTGACAGAAGTCCTACAACAGTGGAATGGTGTTGCGTGGATTGTTTTGCCTGATGTAACAACGTTTGCAACTGATCCTCAGGACCGTAGTTCTTGTGACTTATGGTGGGACCTAACTAACAACCTTCTCTATGTTTGGGATATTGTAAACGGTGTATGGAAAGAAGTAACGGTATTCTTTCAGCAAGAGGTTGATCCAACAATTCCTCCTGACATAGTTGATGGATCGTATTGGCTGAACCCAACAACACTTGTAATCAACGTGTGGGTGAATGGCTGCTGGATAGAAACGCAGTACATCTTTTTCCCGACTGATCCAACACAGATGGTCAATGGAACTGTGTGGTTCAATGGTACAGGTTGGTTCTACTGGGACGGCACGCAGTGGGTTCCATTTGTGCCGACAATCTCAGAAATCGATCCTTCGTTGATTGCAGCTGGAGCATACTGGTTCAACACCACAAACGATACGTTGAATTTGTGGAACGGTGCATTGTGGGTGAACCTGTTGTATGTAACAACACCTCCGACGCCTGTTAAGGGTGATTGCTGGTTCAATACGACAACTGGCAAGGTGATGGTTTGGGACGGTACGCAGTGGATTGATGGAACGCCTGTTGCTTCTGTTGAACTTGACTGTGACGGAAACTTACTGTTCACAGACACATCACACCTTGGCAGTGCATCGTACATTGCTGTTGACGGTCGTGTGTTGACGAATTCGTTGGTGTTTGGTTTCCCTGTGTGGGAGATTTCTTCAGCAGGTCCTGGAACGTTGTGGATGTCACTTGGAGCTCAACCAACGTTCACAAATCCACAACCTGGCATGGACGGCATCTCCGGAGAACCAATGTATCGCCAACTCGGTATTGGCACCGATGGTTCGAGCGACGAGCGTTTGGCTCTTGCAACAGAAATTCGATTCCAGCTTGGTTATCCAGTTGTTGATGTTGAGTTGAGTAAGGAACAACTCGATTATTTCATCACGAAGGCCATTGATGAACTCCGTCAGCGAGCTGGCATTGCATACCGTCGTGGTTTCTTCTTCATGCAAATCGCTCCAGAACATCAGCGATACATTCTGTCGAACACAGCAACTGGCTACAACAAGATTGTAAATCTCATGGGTGTTTATCGTCTGACATCAGCGTTCTTGAGTTCAGCACACGGTGCTGGAGTGTACGGACAGATTGTTCTTCAGCACTTGTATAATATGGGTACGTTTGATTTGTTGAGTTATCACATCATCTCCGAATACATCGAACTGATGGAGATTCTGTTTGCTGGTCGAATCACTTTCACGTGGAATGAACAAAAACGTGAGCTTCACTTGCTTCACCGATTCCCATTTGCAGAACGTATGGTGCTGATTGAAGCAGCTGTAGAACGCACGGAACAAGACCTGCTTTCTGACCGATTCACATTCCCGTGGATTCGTCGTTACGCTCTTGCGCAATCCCGTATTGCTCTAGCGGAAATTCGTGGTAAGTACAGCACCCTACCTGGGGCAGGGGGTGGTGTAACACTCAACGCCTCCGATCTGCGCGCGGCCGGTGTAGAAGAAATCAATCTTTGCTTGCAGGATTTGGATAACTTTGTGACAGACACGCCAGAGGAATTTGGCATGGCAGCATCGTTCATTTTGGGTTGACCTTTGAAACTCAACACTCAAACATTCATTGAACGAGCGCGCCAGGTTCACGGCAATCGCTATGATTATAGCAAAGTCGAGTACAAGCGCAGCACTGAAAAAGTCAAGATCTTTTGTCCCTTACATGGTGCGTTTTTACAAGCTCCGGAGAATCACGTTAACCAGAAGCAGCATTGTCCGAAGTGTGCCAATCTTCGTAAAGGAAAGCATGAACGATATAGTTTTCAATGGATGCAACAACGTCCGGAACGTGCTTATGCACCTGCCTTGTTGTATGTTGTCGACGCTGGCGCTTACATTGAACTGGGAATAAAAACGACAAGCGTAATGCCTATGAAACACAAGCTGTTACACTTGCTTTACCTGTCTCTCAAAGATGCGTATCTGCTCCAGGACAAAATTGAAAAAGCACTTGAGAGTCATCGCCACGAGACGTATGATATTTACGCTGAAAAATCAAAGCGTTGGAACAACAAAAAACATGTACTCGAAACTCTGCAGGAAATTTTACCGAAACCCGAGTACCCTTATAAATAAGTCTGCAGTTCATTTTATCTAAGGAGAAGAACTAATGTTGAACGTACCAGCACCTTTCGTACCTCTTGATGTAAGTTGGAACCGTATTGCTGAAAATACGCTTCTACTTCGTGCATCAGCGGGTTACGCACATATCAAATTTGGTCCTAACTTCCCTGGTGGTAGCAGCACCCCGACAGGACTCGCGAACGACGCAACAGTATACACAGCAACAGTTCGTATCGATGGTACAAACCGTGCAGTGTCTATCGTTGGTTCCGCAGCACAAACATTCACGACACTGATGACAGAACTCAACACAGACCTCAGCACATGGTCGACTGTTGTTCTCGATGGTGATACAATCAAAATCACGAGCTTGACGACAGGTGCAACAAGTGCAGTGTTTGTTTCCGACTCTGGTGCAAACTTCTTGTTTGCAAGTCTCCGAGGCACCGGTTCGCAGAAGTTTGGCGTTACCGACTACGACTCCACACGCGGCTGGTTCAATATTGCAGCTTCTACAAACCGTGTTGGTACAAGTGTTCGTGGTAACTCACAGTACCTTCGTTGGGACAAGATGCGTGACTTCACAAACATGCAGGAAGATATTTCTGACCTTATCGACGCGTTCTTGGCAGCGGCAGCAGCAAACACGAACGTTAAGTGGCAGAATGCAGCTGCAGGTATTGTGGTTCCGACAGGCCTTCCAAATGCTGATACAAGCACAGGTTTGCTCCGCACAACGATTTACCAGTTGCGCGTCAACTTGAACGGTGCAGGTAACGTAACAGTGTTCATTGACTTGAACATTCCACAAACAACCGGCGTTTCATTCAACAACCTTGTTGCCGCATTGAACACAGGTCTGAAGACAGCTGGTCTTGCAGTTGAAGCAGTATGGCGTCCTGGTTACAGCGCTACTGTTCCACCAGCAATTGTGTTCACAGCATTCCCTGTTAACACAGCATTCACAGCAACATCAACAGGTGCGGTCCTTCAAGGAACCACATCCTCGATCGTTCTAACGGATGGTGCAACAAACGGTATCGTTGCCGCACTTGCAGCATTTGGTGGTGCAATTGACGCAGCAGCTGAAGGTTTTGGCTGGGTTGATTTCCATCGCGTAAATGCAGCAGCAGTTTTGCCAGCAACAGTTCCTGGTGTTGCAGCTGGTAGTTATGACTTTACAGTCACAACAGAAGACGGTGCCTTCGATGTAACGGTTGTACTTGCAGGCGGTGAAACAATGACAGCAATTGCTGCATTGATGCAAACTGCTCTTCAAACAGCAACAGGTGAAGCTGAACTGGTTACTGCAGTTGGTAGCAAGTTCCTGTTCGTTAACGACGATGCAGGTTTCAATTCTGGCATCTCTGTGACAATTCCAACAGCTGGTTTAAACTCAGACCTGTTCCAGGCAATTGCAACAGCGCTCGACACAACTGTTGGTAGCATCACAACCCTGCACACGTTCTCTGGTGATGGTTGGGCAACACCTGGTGTTGACGGAACAACCAACTTGGCATTCCCAAAAACCTACAACGGTGTTGTGTACAACAACTGGTTGGAATTTTTGGCACGCTCGCCAATTGGCGGTCGTTTGTCAATGCAGTTTGCATTCGGTCCAACAGGATATGGTCCTCTGTTCACAAGTGATGGTGGTTCCGCATTCGAGAAGGAACTTCGTCCAGCATCTCGTGGCCAGTGTATCTACGGTCAGTTGTACTGGGATGGTGCAGCATACCGCTACTTCGTGGCAGGCGATTCTAGCCGTGTAGCAGCAGATGACATCAGCGCAGGTACAAACAACCCACCGCAAGCTGACGACAACGGTCTGTAATCGTCGGATTCACAAGGGCATAAATAGGGGTTGGAAGATTACTCTTCCAACCCTTTTTGTTTGGAGCATTTATGACCGAAGGTTGCGTACCGATCCTTCCACAAGCATTAGATGAGAACGGCAACCCCGTTGACACAACGCTTTGCCCAGCTCCTTCCGATTGGTCTACGTGTCGTCCTTGGGAATTAACGACGCAAAGTCGTACACAATGCTACATTGACAGTTTGACTCAAGAAGCTCTAAACATTGCTGGTGCAGATGTCAATGTGTACAAGCTTCTCGGTGTTCATGAACAGACAAAACTAGTCGATTTGACGGGTGACGGGAATCCAATTTCCGGTGGCGACTATGCTTTGTTTCCTGCTTCAAATGCTTTCACGGTTTACTCATCTGAGTGGCGTTCTGCACAAATTGGGCAAGCAGTTCTTTCCTCTGCATACATTGGTTATGATTTTGGCATCATCAAGATTTCAACAGGGCGCGCTCGTTATGGCATCGACACAAGCATTCGCCAACACATTACCACAATTCGAATCAAGCAAGGCAACAATGCAGCGAACCGGATTGTAAAAGCACGTGTTGAACGATCAGACACAGGCACGGAGTGGTACGGTGTGGCTGTGATCAATCTGCCGAACAACGACGAGCTTAATACAATCCATTTCAAGCACTCTGTTCCAAGTCGCTTTTGGCGTCTCCGTCCGCTTGCCTTTGCAGGGGATACTTGCGACTGGTGGACGGTCAAAGCGCTAGAAATGTTTGACTACATGGCAACAGCACAAAACAACATTCAGGACAAAGTGTTGATGGAGAACCGTGATCGAGACTACGCAAAATCGTTTGTTAAGCTCAAAGGCTATTACGATCTTGTATCAGTTGCAACAGAGTTGTCAAAGTTTGGTATCGAGATTCCAACGTCAACCTATCAGATCAAAGTGAACTTCAACTCGACCGTTGCGAAGTTGGGACGACCGATTGTTATTGGTGATATCATCGAACTCCCGAGTGAAACACAGTACACTCCTGACTTGCGTCCTGTCAAGCGTTGGTTGGAAGTGACAGATGTATCGTGGGATCCCGGTTCATATACACCAGGTTGGCAACCAACACTGTTGCTCGTAACAACACAGCCAGCAATGGCAACACAAGAGACACAAGACATTTTTGGCGACCTTGCTAAGCAAGTTGACAGTTCGGGCCTGTTCAACAACGACGACGGCAACAATCCTGTCTGGCAAGATTACAGCACAGTTGATCAAACGATCCACAACGAAGCGCTAACCGCAGTTGCGGAACGAGGCCGTGAAGGATCGAATGTAGTTCGCCAGTTCGAACAAGCAGAACTCGACACGGCAACTTCAGAAGGATTTCCGCACCTCAACAAGATTGGCTTGAATCCAACAGGATTGTACGTCGAAGACGCAATCCCTGCAAATAATGCACCTTATACACAAGGTCCAGACTTTCCTCTTACTCCTGTAAATGGTGATTATCACCGACTGGTGTATGAAGGATTAGCAATGGATGTTCCCGCTCGTTTGTACCGTTGGTCGACTGCAAAGGGACGGTGGATTTATGAAGAAACAGACCGTCGAGCTGAATTCAATGATGAAAAGGCAAGACTGGACGAATACTTAACATCGCCAGCTGCCACCTCAGCAAGGAAGATTGGACAATGACAAACTACTATCAGACAACAGAATCATCTGGACGTCCTGACAAAGCGTACTATTATGATCATCAGTTCCGCAGCTATGTGCTGCAATTTATGGCTATCTTTTCAGGTCTGCAAGTTCGTGTCGCAAAGCGTGCCACAGGGGAAGCTGTTCCAGTAACAGATTGTGAAGGCCAGGTGACAGAGGAACCAATCATCGCGGAAGATCGATTGATTAGTGTGCCGATTCACTATGGACACGCTGATCGAGTTGTCGCTGCAATTCTTGCTGAAAACACTCAGAACAAAGTCCTTCGCTTGCCAGTGCTTTCGGCTTACGTTTCTGGACTGGATTTTCTTACGAACTACCAAGCTGGTATTGGCACAGAGCGCCGACAAGCATACCTACCGACCCAGGGATTGATTCCTGATGATATTAAAGTTGTCTACCAACGTCGCGCATTCCCGTTTGAGTTGACGTTCGATCTCAACATTTACGCAAGCAACACAGACCAGCATTTTCAGATCCTTGAACAGATCTTGATGGTGTTTGACCCAATGCTGCAAATTCAGACGAGTGACGGATTATTTGACATGGGACAAATCACACACGTAGCGCTCACGAGCATGTCTCTCGACACGAATTATCCAATTGGTACAGATCGTCGAATCATCCAAAGTACCCTAACGTTTAAGATGCCAGTTTACCTGCAATCTCCGGCAGATGTCCGTAAGAACTTCATCCAGAAAATTTATGCACGAGTTGGAGCGGTGAGTTCGACGGCTGGTAACAGCTTTGATATCATTGCAGAACTTGACGCGCAGGGCATAAATTACGAGCTTTTGATGAGCATTGACGACTTGACCGTCACGTAAGTTTTTCCACCGTGTCAGGGCACTATTTCATAAATATCCTCAACAAGCACAGCAGTTTAAGGAGATTTCTATGGCAACACTCGTTAGCCCAGGCGTAAGCGTAACCATTACGGATGAGAGCTTTTTCATCCCAGCTGCGGCTTTGACAGTTCCACTGCTTTTCATCGCTACTGCAGATGAAAAGAAACAGCCAGACGGCGTAACGGATGCTCCAGGCACCTTTGAAAGCAACGTTATTCGTACTGTCACATCGCTTCAGCAGAGCACACAACTCTATGGTATTCCGCGCTTTTTGGAAGATGAACAAGGATTGCCACTCAATGGCGATGCCCGTAACGAATACGGTCTTTTCGCTCTGAATCAGTTTCTCGGCATTGGTGACCTCGCATACGTTATTCGTGCAAACGTCAACTTAAACGACAACCTCGATGATCTCCGCACTCTGTGGGATCAGAAAATGCAAGAAGCAAGTTTTGTTCTCGAGAACATCACTGCACAATTCATTTCTGAATACAACACAGTAAACGGTTACACACCGTCGTCAGGTGCAACATCAGGATATCAAGAAGCAGTTTTCGCTGCAGCAACGATCCTTCCAGCAACTGCTACAGGTCTTGTTGCTTTGACGACATACAGCTTCCAAGCAGTCGTTGATGGTGTAACATTTAACGGTTCGTTCCTTGGATCTGCTGCGTCAACGTTTGGTACATTGCTGACACAGATCAACACAATTCTTGGTGGTGTAGCTATCGCGTCGTTCTTCAATGGCGTAACACCTGCTCCAGTTGGCCCAGCAAACAGGATTCGCATTACAAGTGCAACTACTGGTCTGACATCAACAGTTGTGATTGACACAGCGTTTGTGGGCTTCGGTCCTAACGTATTCCCAGCATTGGTTGGTCCACCAGCATTCGTTACTTTGGGTCCGCAGGTGCGTGGTGACACACTGTTCAAGTACACGGTAACTTCTGCAGAACTGCTTTCGTTGACAGAACAAGCAACAGCGTTCATCTGGGAAATGTTCTCGTTCAGCCGCGGTGTTCCGCCGCTGCATGACGACTTCATGGATAACCACACATCGAGCCCACTTCCAGTGTTTCCGAACGGCTACGATCAGCCGCCTGTTCCGCCTGGTTATCTTGGTTTCCAAGGTATTGAAGCCGCTTGGGTTGCAGGTAATTTGGGATCGACGCCTGGTCGTGAAGACGAATGGACACCAACAGAAGCATCGAACACATTACTTGGTGCGGCAGATGATTTCAAATTCACGACTGAATTCTTGAACAAGACCGCGCTTGGCGCTAACGATGCAGCTCGTCGCGTTGCAATTGTGACCGCTCTGCAAGCATCGATCAACAGCAACACAGACATTCGTGGTGAAACATTCGAGTACAACCTGATCCTCTGCCCAGGTTACTGGGAAACCGTTGATGAGTTGAACAACCTCGTCATCGACATTCAAGAAGAGGCTATGGTTATTGCTGACACACCATTCAGTATGGATCCAGATCAAGTCGTAGCATGGGCTGCGACAACCGGTCGCACGCAAACACGTGATGTAGCATACTATTACCCACATGGCCTTGCATCGAACCTTGACGGCAAGAACGTATTCATTGCTGCTTCTGGTACAGCTCTTCGCACGATTGTGTTCAGCGATGAAACAGCTGAGATCTGGTTTGCTCCAGCAGGTACTCGTCGTGGTCAGGTTTCCGGTGTAACAGATGTTGGTTACGTAACCGGCACACTTGGCACACCAACAACATTCACACCAGTGGCTCTTAACCAGGGACAGCGTGATAACCTGTACAAGTACTTCACCAACGTCAACCCGATCGTGTTCTTCCCAGGCCGAGGCATTCTAGTGTGGGGTCAGAAAACATCGGCACCAGATGCAAGCGCACTCGACCGTATCAATGTCATGCGTCTTGTCATGTATATCAAGCGTCAGCTTCGTAAGAACACAATGAGCTTCGTGTTCGAACCGAACGACCAACTGACCCGTGACAACTTAAAGGCAATGGTTGATGCATTCCTTGGTGATCTGATCGTCAAGCGTGGTCTGTTCGACTTCGCTACGGTTTGCGATGAAAGCAACAACACTCCAGATCGTATCGATAGAAACGAGATGTACATCGACGTAGCATTGAAGCCGGTGCGTGCAGCCGAATTCATCTACATCCCACTACGTATCGTTTCCACGGGAGCTCAGATCTAATAAATAGGCTAAACTAAGGAGAGCAGCGTGTCAACCATTAACGATATCGGTATTCCTGGTGTAGGAAGTGGTATCCTACACCCAAAACACAAGAACCGTTGGCGTGTAACGTTCGCCAATATGGGCGGCGGAACAGACAGTCAACCAGTTTCGATGCAGGCTATTCGTTTCATGCGTCCGAAACTGAACTTCGCCGAAATCGAACTCCACCGTTACAACTCAATCGCGTACATTGCAGGTAAACACTCGTGGGATCCAATCACATTTGTGCTACAAGATGACGTGACAGGTACTGCTTCCGCTGTTCTCAACACACAATTCCAAGCACAGCAGTGGTTGATTGGTGCAGAAGGTCAATGGTTGGCAACAGCAGGTGAGGGTTCGCTATACAAGTTCGTTACATATTGCGACATGCTCGACGGTAACGATCAGGTGATTGAAAAGTGGACGATTGAAGGTTGTTGGATTCAAGCCGGTAACTGGGGTGAACTCGACTACTCGACAGGCGATCCTATTGAACTTGAAATGACAATCCGCTTCGACCACGCACGTCAAGTCCTTGGTGGTTACCAGCAAGGTCCAGGCGTTGCAACTGGTGGTGCAGGTCGTACAAACGGTTAATCCATAAGCTAGAACTGCTTAGAAAGAGCGGATTTTTCCGCTCTTTCCTTTTGATAAATACGATCAATAGGAGCAGAAATGGCAAACGACCCACGATTTAACACGCAGTTAGTCAAGCCCTGTCCACCTTCGTATTTGGGGCGATCTGGTGCTGAGATTGCAAATGCAACCTCCGATGCACGTAAGTTCACAAACGCGGTTGGAAAGGTGGGCGATCTTGAAGTCCTGAACAATCCTCGAATCTTCGGTTCAAGTGGCTCGCGTGTTGGTCAGGGTCTTCGTACACTAGCGAGTGTTTCAAACTCTGTTCGAACTGGCTGTGGTGCGCTACCAACTGTTATCGGATCGGCTATTGAATCAACGATTGATAAAGGCGCGAACTGGGTGTTAGAAAACGTTGGTTTTAGCAAGACCCTTGTTGACCAAGCTCAGTACTTCAGTCCAGATATTGCGAACCAAGCGTATGGACAAGCGCAGCAAATCTATGAGCAAGTTCGACAAGGAAGCTTTCGTCTTCAAGACATTCCAAACGTACTACAAGATTTTCAGAACCTCGAACGACTAGCACGTAACATTTACAATCCGCCTTCGAGCGTTCAATCAAGGTTCCGTGAGTTTTGTGAAGCATCACCGTACGCGGTCGATCTCGTGTTACGTAAAATGAAGTACAAGTTCTTGTTCCTTGTCCAATTCATTTTCAATGACGGCTATACAGCTCTTGGCAATGCAAACTTTGCTTTCGTTGTTAAGAACTCTACACTGCCAAAGATGACAATTGAACAAGAAGATGTCAACTACTATAACTTTCGAACGAAAGTGATAACACGAACTCAGTTCGACGAAATGAAGATGGCTTTCCACGACGATGGGTTCAACAATGCGACACGATTTTGGGCTGCCTACCAACGAGCAACGGCACCTGTTTCTAACTTCGAAAGTTGGGCAGAGCTGTCCCTTGCGGAGGAACAAGGTCTTGACTTCGATCGTGTCAACACACAAGTGAACGAACAGCTGGGTGATGTTGTTGTTCCTGTAACGGTTTCATCGGCTTCGTTGGGCGCTCTTCAAGGAACGGCAAGAACGATTATCCAAGAGATTCGATTGTATCACCTGTTTGACTGGGGACGTTTCATGAACGTCTACAAGTTCTTCAATCCTCGTATCACTTTGCTGGAAATGGACAACGTTGATATGGCTGTGAGCGAAATTAACGAAATGAATATCACGTTCAACTTTGACAGTGTGTTCGTCGATACTGACGTGCCAATCGCTGACGAGTTCTATAACATCAAGAGTCAGCAACCGAGCGCGTTCTACCCGATCAAGAACGTTACTTCTGGCGCAGAGAGTGGACCGAGCAATATTGGCTTTACATCTGGTCCTATTCCACAAAATCCAGCAGACTGCAACGCAGGCGGCATGCAGAATACTACAATTCCGCCAGCTGTTTTGCCGCCGGGTGTCATTCCGGGGTAATATATGTCTCGGTTTCAACAGGGATTTTATACACCAAAGCATCTTGACAAGTATGTTGTCAATCCGTTTCAGCCGACGAAGAAGCCGGGCGGTTCACCACGAATTCGCTACTTATCTTCGTGGGAATTGCAACTACATGAGTTCTTTGATAACAATCCGAACGTGATTCGTTGGTCTTCAGAAGGTGTGGCAATCCCCTATGTTCAGCCTACTGACGGGAAAATCCACCGCTACTACCCGGACTACTGGGTTGAATTCCGCAACACCAGGGGACAAATCGTTCAAGAAATCATCGAAGTAAAGCCCAAAACACAAACTAGAGCACCACGTGCGAATTCGAAAAGGAAACTGTTAGAAGCTGTACAATATGCTGTAAATATTGCTAAATGGCGAGCTTGTCAACAATGGTGTAAACAGCGGAATATAGCCTTTCGTGTTGTTACCGAAACAAGCATCTTCAAATAAAAGGGGCAATAATGCAGCTAAAAAGCCTACTGAGCGAATCGCGTTTGGACTACATCGCGAAAAAGCAGGGCGGCGCTTTAATAAAGGCTTACAGCCAAGATAAAGGTCCCAGCAAACCGAAGAACCTTCGAAAGCCGGAATCGGTTTTGAATGCCTTGGCGAACGCTGACCCATCACCGAATCACCGGTACCTTCAATGGCTTGCTAATCGCTATATCCACAACGATTTCTCTCTCGAAGACCTTGATCGTGTCAATGCCGACCTAAACGATTTCCTTCGTGTGCGAAATCGTTTGTCGGTTCGCGACATCAATGCATATTCAGTTGATGAGTTGTACAAAGTGATGGAACCATTGCTCTCTGTTGGACAACAGGCAAGCATGAAGCGAAAGCAACCATGGAAAGCTTCGGAAGGAGAGCAAAAGATGTTTGACGCAGGGCACGCTCGCCTGCTCTATCACGACGATCAGATTCGCGTTTTTGTACCAGACACGTTTGAAGCATCGTGCCACTTTGGTACCGGAACAAAATGGTGTACAACGTGGACGGATTCGCCCAACCACTTTACACGTTACAAAAATCAAGGGCCGTTGTACATTGTAGACACCCCCGATGGAAAGTTTCAGTTCCACTTCGAGACGAACAGCTTCAACAATGACAAGGACCGTCCTGCCGAACTAGGCGCTCTTGTTGATCGTTATCCGCAACTGGAACGAGTATTCAAACAATTAGCCGACCAACATGGCATTCTTGGATTGCTTAAAAATCCAACTCATGAAGCTATGGTCAATTCGGTCACCCGTCGTCCAGACAGCATTCGACAGCTCCGGATCACGCACCTTACGCCTGAGATTGTTCAGAAAACGATGGATAATGTTGACAGTTATCACGTCGACGATGTGTTCAGTTTCATCATGAAGTTTCGTCCGGATCTTGTAACAAAACATATCAAACATCTTGCGATCAAAGCCAAACCGTCGACAATCAAGTCCATTCCGCCAGATGAATTGACAGCCCCGCAAGTGGAAGCTGCTATGAACGGAAAGAATGCTACAGACGTCGTTGAAACGTTTCGTTGGTTGGAGGCAAGCCGTCCTGAACTTGTTACTGATGATGTTCGTGTGCAAGTATTACAGAAAGACGGCCGAGTAATTGAGACGATTAAAAATCCAACACAAACAATGGTTGAAGCAGCAATGTCTGACTTGAACACAACAAACGCCATCAAAGCGTTTAAGTGGATTATGGAACATGAGTTAAGCTCGAAGGTGAGTGACGAAGCGTTCGAAAAGATTGTTGGCCGTTCACGGCATGCGTTGAAGTTCATTCCTGAACACCGTCAAACGGATGAGATCATCAGCAAAGCATTGGAACATGATGTTGGTGCATTCTCGCACGTAAAACGAGTAACACCTGAAATCATTGCAAAGGCCGTTTCAGAAGGTGCGTTCATTATCAAAGACAATAAGTATATTAGGGACAAAATCGATACCGCTTTGATGGTCAGAGCAGCAAAGATGAATCCTGAAGCGATGGCACATGAATTGGGAGGCTCGTACGATGTATACGATGTCGTTCCACCATACGTCGATCTGAACAAGGTTCTTGCGGCAGCGATGCGTGAGAATGGACTTGCATTGGAACATATCAAACACGAAAAGCAGACGCCTGAGATAATCAAAGCTGCCGTTCGTAGCAATTCGGAAGCATGGAAGTTTGCGAACAAACATTTGATCGCAAAGGATCCTGTCCTGCGCGACTTGATGAAGGAGTACCAACGTGGAATTTGAGAAGAAGGAAAAGACAATCGCCCACCCGATGGAAGAGGTCCTAGGAATTGCGCCTGGTACAACTGTTGTTGAATACACCGACATGCTTCCGGCTGTCCCTGTTACTGCTCCTGAGTACGATGCAAAGGACGACGAAATCGAAGGTAAGATCGAAGAGATTTACGCCTTTGCAATGGCTAAAGTTGCCGGAATTGCCGACCAGATTGATCTCGTGGAGGGTAAATACCGTGCCCGCTTGGGAGAAGTAACTGCAAACATGCTGAACATTGCTCTTGGTGCTGTTCGCGAAAAGCGTGAACTCAAACAACACAAGGACAAAATTTCCGTTCAGGACAAAGAAGCTGGCACACCACGCTCAGTAACAAACAACAACGTAATCCTCACGAGGAATGAGCTGTTGGACATGCTCGCGAACAAGAACAAATGATTCTACTAGAAGTTGTCGAACAGATTGATCAACGTACAAAACAGGAACGCGTTGCAGCTGGTGCGCGAGCGCAGCGACTTGTTCGCGATGAACTGCGTCATCGTCTCGGTGATGAAATGCGTCGCGTTAAGCTTGCACGCGTTGGAAGTAAACTGTTTGACATTCAAGCTGATATCAAAGGTGTTCGCCAACGCGTGGAAGTGAAATCGATGACGAAGGGGAAACCCCACTTTGCTTTCTTTGACACATATGTCAGCAAAGGAAGTCATAGTCCTCTACTCGACGAAATCACACAACGTGTGACACGAGGTAAGTATGAACACTTTTCCGAGTGTGTTGAGCAGGAAACGGATGGCGGATTTCCTTGTGAGAGTCAAGAGCAAGAGGTACATCGAAGTATCCGCAGCATTTTGAATCCAGGCACAACGTTTTCACCGGCACCAGCGACCCAACTTCCAAAATCTGGCCGTGTTCCAAAAGTGTTGAAGAATATCACCGATCCTTATACATTGGATTTTATTCGGTCAAAACTATTGGCAGATCTCGCAGCGAAAGACATCAACTATCTTGCACTGCTTAACAGCACGACAGGAAAGGTTGATTATTATCACATTGTCGGTGAAAACTATATTGGTGCTCCAAACCTCCCTCAAGTTAAGCGAGCATCGTTCGACACATATGGAGCACCCCTTCAATGCTCAATGAGGGTAGTTGTAAGGATTGCCCTGTAAAAAACGTTCTATATAAGGCATGAGCCGCAAGAACGAATACATCAAGCGCAGTAACGCTACAACCGTAGAAGAGTTTACTGCAGATCAAGTTGTCGAATATACGAAGTGCATGGATGACCCTGTGTACTTCATCCTGAATTACTGTCGTCTGCAACATCCTGTGAAAGGCGACATCGCATTTGCAATGTACCCGTATCAGAAACGTGTTGTTACAACGTTTTTCCATAACCGCCTTGTAATCGTCCTAGCAGCTCGTCAAACAGGCAAGTCATGGACTGTAGGTGCATACATGTTGTGGTATGCGATGTTCAAGAAAGACAAGACATGTATCATTGCGTCGAACAAAGAAGAAAACGCAATGGAAATGATCCACCGTATCCGGTTCATGTACGAGCGTATTCCAAACTGGTTGAAAGCAGGCGTGACCGACGACGGTTACAACAAGCACCGATTCTCGTTTGATAATGGATCTCGTATTCTTGCAGAGACGACAAGTGAAAACACAGGCCGTGGTAAAGGTGCTTCGTTGCTGTTTTTGGACGAATTTGCGCACGTTCGCGAAAACATTCAGGAAGAGTTTTGGACATCTACGGCACCAACATTCTCGACGGGTGGTGATTGTATTATCTGTTCAACGCCAAACGGTGACACAAACCGTTTCGCGCAGCTGTGGCGTGCGGCGGAATTGTACCAATCTGAAATCGTTCACGTTCAAGACGAACCGAAAGCCGAAAACGACATCTCTGGTGCGGATTTCATCCCGATTGAAGTAAAATGGAATGAAGCGCCCGGTCGCGATGAACGATTCAAGCAGAGCGAAATTCGTAAGATCGGTGAAGTAAAATGGCGACAAGAATACGAGTGTCAGTTTCTGTCGTCAGATCCTGTTCTTATTGATCCAGTCGTTGTTGCTCGTCTTTGGAAGGAAACGGAAAAGACGAAACCTGTTGCGGTGATTCAGGACATCGTATTCTTTGAGCTGCCAAAACCTAACGCCGTGTATCTTGTTGGTGTTGATCCTGCGACAGGGTCTGGACGTGACTACACAGCGTTCAATGTCTTCTCCCATCCAAGCATGGTACAGGTTGCTGAGTATCGCTCGAATACCATGTCAAGTGTGACAGCGTACCAATCTTTGAAACAATTGCTCCGCGTGTACGAAAAAGCTCAATCGACTGTGTTCTTCTCGATCGAAAATAATGGTGTGGGTGAAGCAATGATTTCATTGTACGAAGCGGATGAAGCACCACCGGATACAGCCGAATTCATCAGCGAGACCGGACAAAAACGTCGTGGAATGACGACCACCGGCAAAGCAAAAATCAAAGCGTGTTTGGCACTAAAGGAAATGGTTGAACGAAACACAATCAAGCTTCACTCACCAACCCTTATTGCAGAGATGAAGAACTTCGTTAGGAAGGCGGGCTCGTACAGTGCAAAATCAAGTTCGACAGATGATTTGATTTCTGGCTGCCTTATTGCTCTTCGTGTTCTACAAGAGATCTCGTCATTTGACCAAGACGCTTACGAAAAGCTGTACAATCCAGCGTACTATGAAATTGGTCCAGCAGAAGAATACGACGAGTCGTACGAACCAGACCCTGTTGTCATTTAACCCTGTTTCATATTAGAATCCGGTAAATACTGGATTCTGAACATGAACGCACCAACTCTTTTCATGCCAATTGCACCTTATCATCAGACCCACTTTTGATTGACACTCTTGCGTTAGAGAGCCTTACAACAGAACTTAGAGACATTACTCACATTGGTACGTTTGATGAATTTAAGTTTTATAAACAACCAACAACTGGCTCCACACTTTTAGTTGGCGTTGATCCAGCAACGGGCAATGGAGAGGACTATACAGCAATTGAAGTGTATGAGTTTCCTTCGTTAGAACAAGTGGCAGAATTTCGTTCAAACACAACATCGTCTGTGACAGCATATCAGAAACTGAAAAAGCTTCTAAAAGTTTTAGAGAAAGCTTTCGTTTGACCAGGATGCATACGACAAGTTATTTGTTCATGCTTATAATGATGTGGATGTTAGCGAGGAGTATGATGAGAACGACGTTCCTCTACCGATTTCGTTTAGTTGACCTTACTCTTAATAGAATAATGCGGTTGTTTTCCCCACATAAATACATATTCAGGGAAAAGTAAATAAGCTATAAGGAACAATATATGGCATACACGGAAAAACAACGTGAATACAACCGTAGATGGCGGCAAAAGGATCCCAAACGCTGGCAACGGCACCTTGCGCAAGTGAAACAATGGCGTAAGGAAAACAGAGCGAAATGGCTTGAAACACACCGAGCAACGAGGTCCCGTCCCGAATACAAGGAGCGAGAGAAAAAACGAGCAATAGAAGCCCGTCGCAACAACCCTCTTAAATATGTTGCACAAGGTCTTCAACAGAGAGCAAGAAAGCTGGGCCTTGAGTGTAACGTTAACACGCAATATCTCAAATCTATATGGACTGACCAATGTCCAATTCTCAACGTGCCGTTGTTTGCTGGTGTAAAAAGAGGGACAATACCAGAACTGAACCTTGCAAGTGTTGATCGTCTTGACAACACAAAAGGATATATAAAGGGCAACGTTCACTTTATTTCTTACAGAGTGAACAATATAAAATCTGATGCGTCGTTTGAAGAAATTGAACGGCTGTACAACTGGTGGAAAGCAAACAAAGCGAATGAAAGTCAACCAACTACTTGAGAACGCTCAACCAACTTTATTTGTTCCAATTAGTCCGTCAGGCGGAGGCAAATCTACTCTCTATCAAAAACTAAAAACACAAAATCCCGATCTTCTCGTTTTTTCGCTGGATATACTGCGTCATGAATTTTACGACCCTAGTGATTACGCCGCCGCTTGGAGGGCATCAAATGAAGATCCACAGTTCAAACAAAGAGCAAATGATCGTTTCCTTGAATTAATTAAAACGGGAAAAGATATCTATGTGGATAATACATCTTTGACACCTAAACGCCGCCGATTTTACCTTAATGCAGCTCGTCAACACGGTTACAAAACTATAGCCTATGTCTTTGATGTTGACCTGCCAACATTAATTGCCAGACAAAAAACCAGATCAGATAAAAGTGTGCCTGAAGAAGCCGTTCGCCAACAGTATAAGTCGTTAGTTGGTCCACAAGCGGGCGAATTTGATCAGGTTGTTAATGTAAAATAATGAATACTTACTTAATTTACAAACACACGTCTCCCTCTGGAAAAAGTTATATAGGACAAACGGGGGCGTTCAAAAGGAGAACACAGGAACATTTATCGTCAAAGTCTTGTTGCCGAGCCTTTCTGAAAGCTATACAAAAATATGGCTGGGAGTCCTTTACGCATGAAATTTTAGCGCAAGAGCTGACATTAGATGAAGCCAACCGGTTGGAGAAAAAGTATATCGTTGAACACAACACCCTTGTCCCAAACGGATATAACCTGACGTCTGGTGGAAGCAATTATCAATTATGCTCGTGCTTGGAAGATGTCGACTGAAGACTCGCAGTTTGGCAAGAAGGCGAACGATGAGTATTTGCGCTTGTTAGATGAAGGTATCGATCTGTACGTTGACAACATGAACCTTTCACCAAAGAAACGGAAGTGGTTCTTGGAACAAGCAAAGAAGCGTGGTTACAAAACGGTGGCGGTAGTGTTTCCGAACGTAACACTGGATGTGCTGTTGGCTCGCCAAAAGACGCGAGGCGACAAGAATGTACCAGAAGCTGCTGTTCGTCAGCAGTGGATGGCTTTGAAAGGACCTGAACGCGGTGAATTCGACACAATCATTAGCGCTTAAGCTGATCCGAGGTTGCCGTATTCTCGATCAGCTTAAGCTACTAGCTGAAGACAGCACATATCCGGAGTTGTACACCGATATCCAGCGCGGATTTCCGAACACACAACGACGTCAGCATGCGACAAATGAAGTGTCGATTCGGCAGCTGTCATATCTGCCGTATATTGGAATGAAAATGCTGCAGATTCGTGCTCAATGTCGTAGCAATCAACATGACTATCAACCGATTCTTCAATTGTTGAACGTCACGTTCGAAAACGCTGACTCTCCAGAGAACGTCACATTCAACGCACAGGGCACAGATTATCACATGCAGCCTGTTGACCTTGATCAAAGTCGGGTGAAAGTTCGCTGCAACTGTCTTGACTTCTACTACCGATTTGCAATGACGAATTTTAACGACAACAGTCTTGTTGGTCGTTCACCACCAGTGTACCGTCGGGTGCCAGGATCGAACCGACCACCAGCAAATCCGATGAACGTTCCTGGGCTTTGCCGCCATTTAATCAAGGTTGTTCAGCGGTTGCAACAGTTAGGATTCGTTCGATAGGTCTCTCTGTTCTTCTGGATTCTATATAACAAAAACCAGGAGATAACAGATGGATACCCGAACTATACAACACATTCTTCGTTGGGAATGGTTACCAGTCGTTGGTGATAATTTCCGTAAAGCTCGTATCGAAAGAGAAGAAGCTGCTGAATATCAAAAGATGTTTGAGGCACAGCTTCATTGGTTGAAGGCAATGGCCGGAGCTCCACACGATCTAGCAAAGAAAAAGCTCCATCACGATGCATATTGGCGCAAGCGCTGGGAAAAACGAAGCAACGAACCAATTTCACTCGCCCCAGTCTTTCCATTCTTTGGAACACCTGGAGACGTGTCTACGACGGCGCGTCCAATCGAAGAAATTATCGAAGCAATTCCTGACAAACGTATCCCGAAATTTGACGAAGACACCACACTTGCTGAACTTTTGTATCCGACAAAAAGAGTTCTGCCAAGTATTTCTCAAGAAGAAGCGGTAGCTCGAATCACAAGACTGGCAGGTCAGTGGTACGATCGGATTGATAGAATTGGTTTGAAACACAACTGGAGTATTGAACATCTTGAAGGAATCGAGCTTGAAGATGTCTTTCTTCACCTTCTCGGAAATCTAGGCAATGTGCAAGCATCTGGTTATGCTGACGATCCTGACATCCAGCTTGTGTTTTTCGTTCATTCGCCTCGTTTTATTCCTGCATGCATCGAGAAAGATTGCGACAGTTCGAACAGCATCATCATTCCGTTCAGCCCAAATTGTACATGGCAAGGTCGTGGCTTGCTGAATTTTGACACAAGCATGAGAATCGCTCGTTGGTTTGATTGTGAATTGAAACCAGTCGCTGATGAGTGGCGAGCAACGTTTATGCTTGATCGGACATGTTCATGGCAATCGAAGAATCCATCTGAAGCAATCCTGAAAGCACTTTTACAGGCTAGGATCCTTGAGATTCAGACAGGGCTTTCCGCACAGCTGCCGCCTTTTCCTCCAAACGACGCTTCGTCGGAAGATCTGGTTCTAGTCCAGTAATAACCGGCTTGCCTTCTGTGGTACGTTGAAACAAGAAACCAGGCTTCTCTGGTTTCTTTTGTTTGCCAAATGTTTCTCGAACAACATCATCGAGCTTTTCCTCATCTGTGTCTTCATCTTCAGGCATATCACGGTGATCGCTTTTCATGCGCTCATCACCTTCAACATCATGATCGGGTGGAAACTCAGGACGTGTGAACTGGTTTGTTGGAGCAGGTTGCTGGTCAATTTGCACACCACCTCCACCAGTTGTTTCCTCTACATTCTTTTCGTCTTTCTTTTGTTCGATTGGACCCTCTTTTTCCTTCGTTTCAACCGGTTCTGATTTGTCCTTGTTGGGCTGCTCAATCTTGGCAGTTACTTGTGGTTTGGACGCTTTTTGAAGCGTTACTTCAGGATCCTTCAACACAATCAGATTACCTGTTGCTGGTTCGAAGTAGTATCCGTCGATAACCACCTCGATTCGAAAAGCGTGAGCATTTGAACTTTGGCTTAAGAACGACAACGGAGCAAGTTTAACGTACCATTTTGTTGAGCTATCAGCACGTCGTTCGCACTTGAATGACAAATCGCCCTTGTGAACGTCTGTAATCACAAAACGAACCTGCGCAGCATTCTCTGGTTCTTCTACAGAGATCCCTTGAATGTTGACTTCAAACTCGAGTTCTGTCTCACGAGCACTGTTTACACGGATATTCGCGTCCACTGATGTTTCCTCTAATCACTTATTTATCAACAAACCATGCCGTAACTGTGCGAACCGCTTGTTTCAAACCATGCACAGCGATTGATGTTTTGTCCTTGATTGTATTGATGAAACCAATGATCTCAATCAAAATTGCAGCTTTCTTCCGGTCAACAACGTACATTTTCTTCCATTGGTGCTCTCTTGTTGTCACAGTGATCATCACCATCCTAGTGTTTGTGTCGATCTTTTGACCAATAGGAGTGAAGTATGCAGGGATGTGAAATGGGCCACCACCCTTGGCCTCTTCTACAACGACGACGATTTGACAACCGCAGATCAGACCGAAGTTGGCCGTCAACAACGCACAGCAAGCAGGAAAACATAGTCCCTTGGTGATGATCGCACTATACGTGTGAGTAGGTATCGTCATGGACAGAATTGTGGGTCTCTCTCACACACCTCAACAACGCTCGGAGCACCAAACTGATCACGCAAGTCGAATACTTGGAGTGGCGTAACGCAGTCATCGTCATAAACCGTCAACGTTTTTGCAACGGGGTCAATTCTTGTTCTGTTTCGCTCGTATTTCAACAAAGTTTGAATCAAAGAAATTGCGGTGGCAACACTTATGATAATGCTCGTTGTGTCCGCCTTAATAGCGTTCAATACGAAACCCGTTGTACCAAGATTCAAGTGATTGGCCGCTGGTTCCTCCCATGTAGAAAAAGCAACGTCGTCATGATAGCTTTCATTGACAGTTGCTTGATACCGTTCTCCCGGACACGTTGTAGATCCGCCGTCGACCGTAACAGTATAGTTGAAGGCCCGATCATATGTTGTGAAATCGTATCGATACCAACCATTTGCCACTTCTGTCATAGCTGCTGCATTAACGGCAGTTGTAAACAGAGCAGGGTTGAGCGGATCGAGTTCGAGAATCGTTACCGTAGGCGTCAACCCAGTTTTTGGAATACCTGCTTGTGTAAGAAAGGCTGTGATGATTTTCGTTGTCATTATGAACCCTCAAGATGTCTGTCTGAGATACGCTATCGCAGCTTGCAAAATCGCATGCCCTGTTGCTCTCGCAACAGCTGAACATCCTTCAGTGTAATACCATATAGCGATTTAATCCGCGCATTGTGTTTTGGTATTCGTAGTTTGTCTCGATTATCAGCATGATATTGGCGTTGATAATCTTTATACGCCTGCAAATTTGCTTCAGCCCACTTATTCTGCATACCTTGCCCCCTTGAGACTATTTATCGTTCAATTTCTATGTAAATACACGGAACATTTGAGGAACTCATGAGTGTAATCACTACCAGACCAACCGGCGTTGCTGCATGCTGTCCTATTTTGTCCAATATTCCAGTTGTTGCTCAACTGCAGCCAATTGCTGGAATGGTTATTGTCAATGCCGCTGCCACAACAGCGATTGACGCGATCCCATTGGCGGATTATCGTGGTGCGAAATGGTTCGTTGCTGTTGTAAACCACCACACGAACGATGTTGACATGTACGAAGTGTATGGGATCCACCAAGACGGAACAGCACCGTTCCATACTGTGTATTCGATCCAAGGCAATGGTGTCAATCACACGGTTGATGTCGTGATCAGTGGCGCCAATCTCCAGTTGGAGGTGACAAACAACGAATCTAATGAAATAGTTGTTTATGTCACAAGAATGCCTGTACCACGAGTAACTACACCAACTATACCAATTCCTACAGATTTTGAAGCAATCCACGTTATTCAAATTCCTGACACAACAATTCCTGCTGGGGACACGGTAAATGTTGATACGGTTCCTTTTCGGTATCATAAAGCTGAAAAATGGTTGTTAACACTGCTTGATCTTACAGCAGGGAATATTGAAGCACGTGAAGTATACAGCGTGCACGGAGTTGGACAATTCACTGATACGGAATATGCTATTGTAGGTCCTGTAGGAATAAATGCAACAATCGAAGTCGTTGTTTCTGGTACAACGGTTGTTCTGCGCGTTGAGAACAATGAAGCAAACGACATTGCGATTGTTGGTTCGCGCGTGCCGATTTCGACAAATCAAATCACCGTAACAGCTCCGACAACGAATTGTGTAACTATTCCAGGAAATTGCATCGGAGATGTGGACTGCGCGATTCTGTTAACGTATGCAACGGGTGTAAGTATTCCACCAGCAACAACGGTAATTGTTGATCAGGTAAATCATGTAAATTATCATCAAGTCAAGTGGTTGTTAGCTGCTTCAGATGATTCAACGGATACAACAATGGGCTTTCAAGTGAACATGGTGTCACATTATGGAAACCCATCTCATACTGTTTATTCACAAATTGCTGCTGGATTAAATCTTGACGTTGATGTCGTGACGTCTGGTTTGAATGTTAATCTAGAAATCACGAACAATGAGGCATTTACCGTCGTTGTCGACGTAGTTCGAGTGCCTGTTTCAATGTGATAAATAACTGATAACAAAGGATTGCTAGATGCGCGATTTTCACCGTATAACGAAAGGTTTGGAGATTGATAGAGCTGCGCGAGTTCTTCAAGGGAGCGGTGCTCCAGGAACAACCACTGATACAAATACAGCACAGATTGGTTCGCTCTATCTTAACACACTTGGTGATTTGTCTGTTAAACAATTAGCTGGATCAGGTACTAACAAGTGGCAAACGCTAGCAACCGAGTCTTTTGTCCTCTCTGCACTATCATGGCGTGAACCAGTCGAAGTCGCTGACACAACATCTGCTGTTCTACCGTCTGGAACACCCGGCAATCCAATTATCGTCGACGGTGAATCAATTACTGATGGTCAACGAGTTCTATTTGCAATAATTAGTGGTGGCAACGGCCCAAATATTTACATCTATGATCAACCGTCAGGCTTATTCACAGAGGATACAAATCCTGAAACACAAGGTGATAGCGTAGTAGTTAAACGTGGCACATATGCCAACCGTCGATTTGTGTTCGATTCTGTTTCGTGGCTAACATATGACGCGCTATTTCAAAACACAGTTGTCGTACAAAAGGATCCCGGTATTCATCAATTTGATAGCATTAAGGATGCTATTGATTTTGTTGCAGCACAAGTACCAAGTGCTTCAAATCCGTGGGCCGTGTTTGTTTATCCTGGAATTTATACTGAAGACACAATTACAGTGCCTCAGTGGACAGCCTTGATGTCTGTTGCGGTTGGAGCAGCGACAATTATACCGTCGGATCCCGATAATGATATCATTGTAATTGGTGGGTCTTTTGCTGCAATTAATGGTTTTATAATCACTGGTGCAACAGGTGTTGGTGCTGCTGGTGTTCGTGTTAATAGTTCTCCTCTTCCAAGCGTTCTTATTCTTAATGAGATTGGAGATTGCTATGAAAACCTAGTACTTGAAACGACTGGTGCGAATGCTATTGCGCTTGCAGGTTTACAAAATCGTCTTGTGGCTGGTACAGGAACAATTCGCCTCGTTCGTCTTGAAGCAAATGGTAGTGTGCCCGTTACATTTAGGGGCTTTAGTAGCTTTTACATTGATGGACTTAGCACCGGCTTACAGGACGCGATTCTTATCACGGGAACAGGCGCAGAGATGATTCTTGGAGGTACGCTTGTTTCAAGCACAACCGGTGAAGGTTATGGAATTCGAGTTGCTGATGGTGGTGTGTGCGCTTCACATTCTGGATTTACTGTTGATGGTTTCGATACAGGAATCTACGGCGAAGCAGGCGGTGCGGCAATTCGTTTTGAAATTGACGTTGGTATTGTAAACAGTGGTACACTGGATCTTAATATCGACCATCCATCTGCAACTGGTTTTATTAGTGGAGCATTCGATCCTTCGCTTGTTGTCATTGACAATAACAGTACCGTAAGTTTGTTGTTTAATCACACCAACTTTACCAAGGGAATTAGTATTGTAGGTGATTTGTTCCTTGGAACACAAAATGATACTAAAACGAACGTGACTGATTTGATTCAGGAATCAACACCTATAGGTGCTCTTAGTGACTTTGAATTTCTTTCTCCAGGCGTCAATCCGTTAGATATAGATGTTGCTGCAGGACATGGATACTGTGAGAATACTGTCATTACAAAAAGTCGTCGTGTAGAATGGAGTGCAGCAACACTAACACTCGCCGACGATGCAAACAACTTTATCTATGTAACTGCAGCTGGTGTTGTATCAAGTGCAACTAGCGAACCAAATCCAATTGAAACAGTTCGTTTGGGACGAGTTCGTACACAAGACGGAGCAATTGCATTTATTGCAGAAACAGCACGGTATGCAGAACATTTGTCATCGCTTTTGGATGATTTTCTACGAGATGCAGTCGGTCCATTGTTCACAGATGGATGCATTACAACAGAGAATGCAGTTACCGATCGGGCGCTAGACGTTACAAATGGAACATATCGATTTGGACCATTAGTGTTTACGCCAACAGGAGGTACTGAAATTTCGTTTATCCCACACTACCACACCGGTGGTGTGTGGGGTGGTAATCCAGCTGAGACGATTGTTGATAACACTCAATATGATGATGGTACAGATTTAACAGCATTGACTGCTGGATTTTATACAAAACACGCATTGTATGTCGGCGGACAAGGTGCTGAGGAAACATATAAACTTGTTTATGGTAGTGCTGAGTATGCCACACAAAATGGTGCGGAAACTGCTCCACTGCCCGCACCGCCACCATACTTTAATGACATTGTTGTGCCAATTGCAGCATTGGTTGTACAAGAAGGCAATACGAATATCGTGACGATTTTTGACATACGACCAAGAATCGGGTTTGCATCAAGCGTTGCCGGTGTAACGGATCATGGTGATTTGACGGGTCTACTTGATAATGATCATCCACAGTACTTGCTACGAAACGGAACCAACGATATGCTTGGTAACCTGGACATGGGAGGAAATAACATTGTCGATGTGAATTTAGTTGATGGCATTGATGTAACGGCACATGCATCCCGTCATTTACCGTCCGGTGCGGATGCAATAACGACAGCGTCTGCTGTTGGATTGACACCTTCCTCTACAAATACAACTGGTACGGCAAACTCGCTTGCGCGAAGCGATCACACTCACCAAGTTACTGGTTTTTCAACGGCAACATTCTTACAACGTTTTACGTTCCAGGCAGATCAGTTCGATAATCCAGTCACAGCAAACTGGGCAATTAACGCTCTAGCACCAGCGTCCGCAGACACTGCAAACTCTGCTTTGACAGTTCGTCGGTTTGACGATACAACAGAAGAAGGTGTTGGTGGTCAAGTTACAGTGCCGTCTGGTGCAGTGAATGTCACATTCTATTTCAAGAGTCGAGCACAAACGGCGCCTGGTGCAACAGCAGGTGTACAACCAACGTTTTACCACCGATTGATTCCTGACAATGCCGCAGTCGGTGCCTGGTCGGCGGCATTGAACTTAACTGCGATTTCAATCCCGACAAACACTAACTTCCAGTACGACAGCCAAACAATTTCACTTGCAACGCTTGGTTGGAGTGCTGGAGAACATCGCCAATTTGAGTTGACACGCCGTGGCACACAAGGGGGCGACACTTTAACAGGCGACTGGGACTTGTTGGAAATGATCATGGAGTTCACAACATGATGGATTTTGACGGTGTAAATGATTGGGTGGATTTGCGTGCTGGTGGAGCAGTGCTCGATTTCATCAACGGCGCTTCCGGAACAAGTTTACTAGGGTGGTTTGATTTGGACGCCACAACCGATGAACACTTGATTGGACTATCGATAAACAATGGTGGTGTCCCTATTGCTGATTCTCGAGCGGAACTACAGTTAACGCCTGGTGGTGTTCTTGGGTATAACTTTCGCATTGGTGATGGCGATGCACTTGAGACGGGTGATGATGGTGGTGGAAATGTCGGAACAGCGTTGGCCCATTTCGCGATAACAGCCGACGGTCCCGGTGATACTGTTCGTCTGTATCGTAATGGACTGTTGACAGCAACAAATGCTGTGACATTTGCAGGCGCTGCGTTCACTGGTACAGGTTGTGCATCTGCCGCACTCATGGCTCAGGATGACGGCTTAACACTTTTTGCTGATGGACGTGCAACGGATTTCCGAGTTTACAATCGTGTTTTGTCCGATGCTGAAATTGCTACAATTTACCAGTCACGTGGACATGATAACATCGTTTCTGGCTTAGTGGCAAAGTATCAGTTAACGGAAGCACCACCTACGGTAACGTTGCAACAGAGTCCGCAAATTGCCTCCATTACCAACACTGCATCAGCAACTGATGGTACAACACACAATGTCAGCATGCCTGCAACAGTTAACAAGTCAGATTTGTTGCTGGTCTTTATTGTCGTTGAAGGTGACAACACTGCAACTTTTACTCCTACACCGACAGGCTGGACGCCTTTGTTTTCGTCTGGGGCAGGTACCACAAATTTAACAGGAGGATTTGCCAAGATTGCCGATGGTACTGAAGGAGGAACAACGGTTGATTTTGCTACGAGCAACACAGGTGGATTTGCGGCACACACGTATCGTATTACTGATTGGTATGGTACTCTTGCAGGTGTTACCACTGGTACAACGGCAACTTCTGCAGGCACTACTACACCAAATCCTCCAAACAACGCCCCTACCTGGGGTACCACAGTCCAACAAACACTATGGATTGCTGTGGTAGGAAGTACCGATGACGATGAAACAGCAACAACAGCTCCTGCTGGGTTTGGTGGTCTAACGTCAACAATTGTTGGAGGTGGTGCAAACGACGGTGGTGCAATGTCAAGTGCAAATGTTGTGTCCGCTGTTGCGTCTAACAATCCTGGAACGTTTACGCTTACCGGCTCGGAAGCAACGGTTGCACAAACAATATCGATTCGACCCCAACAAGTTGTTAAGGACTCCTCGATCTCAACTCGCCATGGTACAGCCAATGGTGGAGTTGTTGGGTTTGAGAACACTGCAATTTCAAAAAGAAGGAGATATCACTAATGGCCGATGCCTTTAATACAGTCACAAAGGAATTGATCCAAAGCGTTGACGCAACGCTTGTGAGGTCTGATCACATTCTCTTCATTAAAAGCCGTGACAACTCCGACTATCAAGCGTTGGTTCAAGCTGGTGTACCAATGAGATATTGGAAGGTGGTCGCTGACCGGCTTGTTGAAATGTCAACACCTGAGAAAGATGCCGTTGATGCAATACTGCTTGGCACACTTAAGGATCGTGTTATCAATAAAATCAGTGTGCAGGAAGAAAAGTACTTCCGTCATGTGGCAACATTTAGCTGGAATGGATTTGCTTTCAGTCTTAGTCTCGATTCACAAGTGAAATGGTTGTACTTGTTTCAGGCGAGGAACTCTTTGACTTATCCGTATCGCGTGGCTGCACGAAACGATGTCGATTTTTACGACGTTCCAGATGCCAGCACAATTGTGTCGATGTCACAAGCTGCCATGGCAGCAATGAACAACGTTTTCACTAAAGTAACAACTGCAAAAGAACAAATTAGGCAAGCAACAACTGTCGATGAAATTCAGACGATTTATGACAACTTGGTTGCAAGCGTAGGATAAACACAATGACCATTGATTTCCACCGAGCGAAACGAGGACTAGAGATTGTCGTTAGTCCAACTTCTTTCGTTCAGTTGTTAACCGACACCGCAGCACCAAACGTGCAGCCAGATGCGCAAAATGCACCAGTCGGTTCATTGTGGATCGTCAACGCGGGCACGCCCATTACAACAGCCATTTACCAGAAATTCCAGGACGTGTTCAACACAAGTGCAGACTGGGTCAACGTTACAAGTGGTTCAACGGAGGAAGCTGCGATACGAGCGTTCATTGGTAAGGACGCAGCGGGCATGGAAACGCCAGATTATGCCAACCCAACAGGGGGTGGTCCGTATGATGTTGGTAACATCATTGGTACAAATGACAACCTTGAATTAGCCACAGCGAAACTTAACGCTTTTGTCTATCAGAACAACGCTGAGACAAAAGGAACAAACGTACTAACGATTTCAGACACGTTGCCGGTGGGCGTAAATATTGCAAAATGGCTTGTTCGGGTCAATGGAAATGCTGACCCGACGCGTGTTCGAGCACGTGAAGTATTCGCGATTCGAAATAACGCAAACACCGTTGACTTTTCAACATCCAACTTGTTGTCGTTGGGGAGTACAGTTACTGGTTTGACTTACACTGTTACGTCTGTTGGATCGCAGCTGATTTTAACCGTATCGGCAGCAATAGCATTCGACTATGAAATCAAGCGCTTGGCCGCTGTAGGACCATAACATGCCTGATATCTCTCTTGCATATACTTTGAATGAAAATGGTCTGGCGTTGTTAATCAACGACACGCCAACACATTCATCCGTTACGGCAGGTGTTGCTGATCCAACAGTCACCGGATTTTCAACCGAACAAGGTGCGATTTACCTGCGCACAGATGGCACCTTGTACATCAAAACTGGCGCATTGGACACGGATTGGTCTATCGCTGCGACGGAAGATTTCGTTGCTGCCGGTTTTCAGCCTTTAGATTCCGACCTAACAGCGTTAGCAAGCACGGTTACGACCGGCCTGTATACGATCACCGGTGTCGGAACATCAGCAACTCGATCTCTTGTTCAACCAGCTGCCGGCATCACAATCACCAATCCAGATGGTGTTGCTGGCAACCCGACGTTTGCACTCGCAAATGATTTGGCTGCATTGGAAGGTTTGGCCGGAACTGGACTTGCCGTTCGGATCGCTCTTAATACGTGGACCCAACGAACAATTCAAGGAACAACGAACAGAATCTCTGTGTCAGACGGCAACGGTGTTGCAGCTGATCCGGCAATTGACATTGCTGCAACCTACGTTGGACAAGCATCAATTACAACACTTGGTACGATTACAACCGGCGTGTGGAATGGTACAACAATAGCAATTGCCAACGGTGGTACAGGACAAACAACGCAAACAGCGGCCTTTGACGCGTTAGCGCCAACAACAACGAAGGGCGATTTGATTGTTCATGATGGTGTTGATAACGTTCGTCAAGCGGTCGGAACCAACAACTTTGTTTTGACTGCCGACTCATCAACAGGCACGGGCATTAAGTGGGCAGCTGTTGCTGGTACGGTTTTGCAACTGTATCACGAAAATCCCGTCACGCCGACAGCAAGTACAGTTGGTGGCAACAACTCAGTTGCAATTGGACAAGGACAAACAGCATCTGGTCAAGACAGCATTGTTGTGGGTGGAGCCAACAATACAGCTTCAGCTACGTATTCGTTTGCTCAAGGCAATCGTGCCGTAGCAAGCAGTTACGGACAAGCATCCCAAGCAAGTGGACGCTTCACGGCAGATGGGGATGCTCAAACGTCCGTGCTTGTTCTACGAACACAAACAATCAATACTGCAACAGTCACTGAAATGTTTCTAGATGGGGTAGGTGGTACACAACGAATGGTACTCCCGAACGATACAACCTGGGGATTTCGAATTCTTGTTGCTGCTCGTGAAACGGGTGCTGACAACTTCTCTGCAATTTACTCATTTGTTGGAGGTATTGATAGAAATGCATCTGCGGCATCAACGGCAATTGTTGGCACAGTCAGCAAGACTGTCGTTGCTGAAGATGACGTTGATTGGGATTGCAACGTTAACGCTGATACAACTAACGGATCGCTGCGTATTCAAGTTACGGGTGAAGTAGGAGATGACATCAACTGGGTAGCTCGAGTTGAACGGGTGGAGGTAACAGGCTAATGGAACTTCTCACACGAGCACAAGCCATTAAACTTGATCTACCAAAGTATTTCACTGGAAAACCGTGTAAATATGTTTGTGGTTTACACTGTTGGGCTAACTTACAGTTACTGGACAAGTCTGCTAATGGAAGTAAGCACGACACATATCAAGCAGACTAGTAAGGGAGAACTACCATCGATTTCGATTTTAGTACGGAAACAATCACTCCTACCACAGGTACGACATTAACATTGTCGGCCATTGGTTCCGTCGTGATTCCTTTTGGTGCAACGGGCGATCGTCCGGGCGTGCCGGGCGCTGGTCACACTCGATACAATACAACTCTAGATACTTTGGAGTTTTATAACGTCACCGCCACCGCATGGCAAATCGCTGGTAATACCGAAACGAATGGTATTGGTGGCCTAACAACAACCGGTGTGGTTGTTCGGACAGGTACTGGTACGTACACAACTCGAACAATTGCCGGTACAGCAAACCAGATTACATTAACGAATGGTTATGGTGTTGCGGCTGCGCCAACAGTATCAGTACCATCTACATTTATCGCGCCTGGTACGGTTCAAGCCACAGGCAGCTTCATTGCAGCTACTGCAACCAACTCGTACACCTCAACTACAGGCACAGCAATAACATTACATCCAGGAGCTGCTGCTACAGCAACGTCTGTTGGAAACACTTTAACGTTGACTGGTGGAGCTGGTGGTGGCACATCTGGCGCCGGTGGTGCACTTACACTTAATGGAGGTGTCCCAACTTCTGGTGCTGGAGGAGCAATCACGATCGCAGCTGCAGCAGGCGTCGGTGGCAATAACGTCGGTGGCAACTTGTCGTTAACTTCTGGCAATTCCGTCGGTTCGGGTACAGGCTCAACTGTTACGGTTACGTCAGGTGCTGGTGGTTCAACGGGAGTTGGTGGAGCAATCTCTATCACGTCAGGTGCTGGTGGAAGCACATCCGGTTCAAGTGGTGCTATTACAATTCTGACGGGAACAGTGACAAGTGGAACACCAGGCACTCTTACATTGCAAACTTCGAATGCGACTGGTACAAACCAAAATGGTAGCAACGTAATTGTTACAGCTGGCACTGGTACAGGCAATGGTACAAACGGTTATGTTGACATGAGTGCAACAATTAATAGTTTGTTGCTTCCAACTGGTACAACAGCACAACGCCCAGGTACAGCTACAGCCGGTATGATCCGTCATAATACCAGCACGAACATTCCTGAAATCTTCCACAGCAGTGAGTGGGTTGAAATTGGTATGGATGGTGCTCGTGGATTTGGTATGTTGTGGGACGACTTTATCAAAGATGTTCTCAATGGTACGACGTGGGAAGTTACACTTTCGGGTACTGGTGCAACGGTTGATAGTGTTTCAACGGGGGTTAACTCAACCGACTCGGCACTTGGTGTAATGCAACTTGAAACAGGAACGACAACAACTGGTCGTGCAGCTGTTGGTTCAAGTAATGTCGGACTTGCTTTTGGATTCGGCTATCACTATCTAGAAATGCGAGTAATGTTCCCAACACTATCAACCGCAGCGCAAGAATATGATGGTTACGCGGGTTTTATGGACATGTTTGGAGCAAGTGGTAACGGTACCGACGGTGCGTATTTTCACTATGATAGAAACAACTCGACGAACTGGCGAATTCGTGTCATTGGTGGTGGCACATCATCCGTAACAAGCACTTCGACAGCTGTTACTGCAGGGCAGTGGTATCGTTTGGGTATTGAAGTAAATGCAGCGGGTACAACCGTTGATTTCTATATCAATGGTGTTAATGTTGGTCAACACACGGGCGGTAACATTCCAACTGCTGGTGAATTCTTTGGACTTGGATGGAAAATTGAAAAACAAGCTGGTACAACGAACAGAACAATGCTAGTCGATTACATTAAATATGCATATCGATTAACCAATGCAAGGACATAATAGTGGATTCCGGCTACACACTAACACTAGACGAACTTAAGGAATACAATATTCGTCTCGTAAATGAAATTTACGAAGAAACGATTAACGGAGGATTTAGTTACGATAGTAATATCTATGCTTCATCAGAAGATGCACGCGACGATATTGACAATGCTATCGTTAATGCACTTACTCGTCGTGTTCAGGATGAACAATTTGATCCAGGATTTGTGTGGTATACAGCAGCCGGCACAGCTGTTACTTTTACAGCTGATGAGATTATTGAGCTTGGTGATACGCTGCGACAGTTTCTTGCAGCCGCTAAAAGCAACGCACAGGATCATATTGATGCAATTAATGCATTTAGTGTGTATCAAGACTTGGCTGATTACGACATCACAACCGGCTGGCCAACCAACACAACGATGTGGACGCCTGAAACATTTGTTGCGTTAAGTTCTCCAAGCGTACAAGACTCTGATGCTGATCTGGACGCAATCGCAGGGTTGTCAACTACAGGTATTATTGCGAGGACAGGGCCTGGCACAGCAACGACTAGAACAATAACACAACCAGCTGCTGGTATTACAGTAACTGACGGCGACGGTGTTGCTGGAAATCCAACTTTGGCTTTGGCAAACGATCTTGCTGCTTTAGAAGGTTTTGGAAGCACCGGTTTTGCAGTACGTATTGCCAGCGATAGTTGGGCTCAACGGACAATCACCGGCGCCACGGGTCAGATTACGTTAACATTTGGTAATGGTGTAGCTGCTAACCCTCTTATTCAAATTGCATCTAATCCAACATTGCCTGGCAACCAATATGTAATTCTGCCAGGTGGAAGTACGGCAAATCGTCCTTCCACACCATCCGGAGCAATGGCACGGTACAACGCCGAGTTGCATATTTTCGAAGGCTATATTGCTGGTAGTACAAACGATTGGCTTGATCTTACAAAGCAAGGAACTGTTACGTCCGTTGACGTAACAGGCAGTACAGGGCTGACGCCTTCTGGTGGTCCGATCACAACTTCCGGATCAATCACACTAACACTTGATACTGGTCTTCAGAATCTTGCAACATTTGCGTCAACAGGTCTTGTTGTTGCAACTGGCACAGATACATGGACGGCACGATCTCTTGCGTCTGGAGCAGGAATCAATATAACAAACGCTGACGGCGTAAGTGGTAACCCAACAATTTCAAGTACAATTACTCAATATACAGACGAATTGGCACAAGATGCGATAGGAACTATTTTGACAGATAGTTCATCGATTGATTTCACATATGATGATGGTGCACCAAGTATTACAGCTACCGTTATCGACAACACTTCAACACAAAGAGTCGAAGTGGTAAAAAATAGTGGTGCTGTTGTCGGAACACGCAAACAACTGAATTTTGTTGAAGGCAGTAATATTACTTTAACGATTGCTGACGATACAGGCAACGATCAAGTTGATATTACTATTGCATCGTCAGGTGGTGGAGGCGGAGCTCCTGCAGACGCAACGTACGTTACATTAACTACAAATGCGACTCTTACTAATGAACGTGTACTAACAGGCACAATAAACCAGATTGATATTACAGATAATGGTGCTGGAAATACTGTTGTTCTTTCCTTACCATCAATCTTAGTTGCACCAGGAAGCGTTCAAGCAACAACTAATTTTATTGCAGGAACAGCAACAGACTCGTTCACAACAACGACTGGTACAAATTTAACTATCCACCCTGGTGCAGCATCGAACGCAACAGCTGTTGGAAACACTTTAACCGTAAGCGGAGGTCCTGGTGGTGGGACTTCAGGTGCAGGTGGTGCTGTTACCATTCAAGGTGGTATAGCAACAAGTGGTGCAGGTGGTGCTGTTACCATCGCGGGTCGAGTCGGCGTTGGCACAAATCAAGATGGTGGAAATGTTTCAATCACCGCTGGTAATCCAACTGGTACGGGCACAGCTGGAGCAGTTACAATCTCGTCTGGAGCACTCCAGGGTGCTGGAACGCCTGGTAATATTAACATATTAGCTGGCAATGGTAACGGCAGTACAACCGGTGGACAGATTCTTATTCGTGGTGGTTCTGGTGGAACGTCAGGTAATGGTGCACAAGTAACTGTTACAGGAGGACTTGGTGGTTCTACATCCGGTAACGGTGGTTCTGTTCTTATCCAGGGCGGACAAACATTTGGAGGTGCTGGAGGCGTCGTAACCGTTCAAGGCAACAATGGTGTTGGCACAAATCAAGCAGGTGGTGGTGTAACTATTAAAGGAGGATCCGCAACTGGTTCTGGTGCTGCTGGATTAACTCGAGTTGTTGGTGCTACAGGCGCAACAAATGAAACGCCTGGTGCTGTCTCAATTGAAGGCGGTCCTGCTCAGGGAAGTTCTTTGGGTGGTCAAGTTGTTATTATTGGTGGTACGGCTGCTGGTGTAGGAGCTGGAGGTCAAGTCAGTATTTCTGGTGGTACAGGAGGTAGTACCAGTGGTGTTGGCGGTGAAGTTTTGATTCGTGGAGGACTTCCAGTTTCCGGTGCCGGTGGACCTGTTAACATCACTGGTCGTGATGGTGTTGGTACGAACCAAAATGGCGGTGCAATTACACTAACAGGTGGTGCTGCAACTGGTTCTGGATCCGGTGGTAATATAAGCTTTATAGCTGGACCTTCACCATCAGGCACAGATGGATCAATCATCTTCACTACAGATGGTACCGAACGATTTGAAATTCGTGGTAATGGCGGATGGGAAGTTGGTGGTTTACAAGGCACCTCCGGGCAAGTTTTAACGTCAAACGGTGCAAACACCCCACCAACATGGTCAACTATGATCTTCACCCGAGGAGGTACGGTTTTATCTCCATCGGTTGCTAATATAATAGTATGGAGAGCGCCGTTTGCGTGTACGGTAACAAATGTTCGTGGTTATCGAGTAGGCGGAACAGGTGCGACCATTAACGCTCGAAGGAATGGTACCAGTAACCATCTTTCATCCGCGCTTTCGGTAACTTCAACGGATACGTGGATGGACGGTGGTGCTGTGCAAAATACCGCCTATGTTGCTGGAGACAAGATGGAGATTATGATCGCTAGTGTTAGCGGTTCACCAGCGCAAGTAGCGGTCCAAGTAGACTTAACCAGACCGTAATACGATTACAACTCGTCTTGAATCCAAGAAACGAACGAAGCAGTGGCTGCAGGTGCAGGATATGGAACTAAATCCTCATCAAACCACGCTTCAATTATCAAATACATTACTGATCTCCTTTGTTACAAAACAATCGTTCTAAAACCAAGCTTCAATTCTAACATCTGGAAACAACCCCTCGCCCCCACTTTGATCTACTAAGTAGAGAGTTGGTTTCTCCTTCCCTTCGGGTGGAGGTATAATACCGCGAAGCGTTAATAAATACACACAGGCTCCACCATCTTCTGGTGGAACATCCCACTCGCTGTTATAAGGTCCTATGGTTGGAGCAAGTTTCCAACCGATGCCGCCAACAAAGCGCGGCGTGGCCCCGTCCGTTACCGTTTGTACAACTGTGAATCCGGTATTTTCCGTAACTGTAGTATTCGCCCCAGCACCTTGGAAAACAACAGAAACTAATAACTCATCTTTGAACAGAGTTGTCTCGGTAGTACTATCATACGGGCCCACTTGAGTCGTGTAGGTAGCGACGCCTTCTTGGTCCAGGAATCCGTCTATCACCTCTAAAAAGAATAAGGTGAGGCTCATATCGTTTGGGGGGTCTGTAAGCGTAACCGTTACAGTGTGACCAGACCCCCCGACACCGTTTTCGCAAATAAAGATTCTAGCTTGTGGATCAGAAGTTGGACCGTACGAAGCTTGTGTTCCAATCGTGGTATAAGTGTTGCCCTTGCTGTCCACAATCGATTCAAAATTCGCGACTGATGGGGTTGGTCGATCCCAAGTGATAGCAGCGATAAAGGTGCTACCAGAGACATTAGTCGTTACGGCAGCAGTTGTAACAGAATCGTTACTACTAGGCGCAATGCCCTCACTAGACGCTCCAGCAACAGGGGCCGTCATGATTTACTCAACCACATTATAATGAAGGTGGATTCTATCCACTGGTGCAAGATGTACAACCTCGTGTAGCCTTAGAAAATCAACTTCATAGAGCCAGCCTTGCTCCATGTGTACTTCCACACCGTCGTCCGGCCAGCACATCTTAACGTCCGGATGAGTGATTAAAGGTATGTGAAACCGCTTACCTAAATTCGGTGTGTTCCCCCAGAGATCAATGTGGGGAGGGATTCCTTGGTAAGGGGGGAGTTTTCGCAAACAAATAAACGTAACCTTGCCTGGAGGTTCCAATGTTTTAATAAAAGGAAGCAGCCAGTCCGGTTTAGCCACCCAACCATTGGTGCCTTTGGTGTCAACAAAATTAACTGTTGGCAATAAGGACAGTGGTCCACTGATATCGATCGGTCTGATTTTACGATAGCACTTCATCGGACCTCCGACGGCACCAAAGCCTTTAACTCCTCCACATCTTGAGCTGCATCGATACGCGGATCATTTACAAATTTTCGCAATTTTTTCCGAATGGCATCTATGTCTTCGGCGGCCTTGGTATCCCCTATTGCTGTAGCATCAACCCACTCGCGGTCGAGAGTTAGTAATTTTTCTCCATTAAGATGACGTAGTACTGCACGATGCAATTCACAAGCTTTTTTCATGTTGTGTTTAATGGCACCTCCCACGTCCTCCAGAGCATTACGGTAGTCTCGTTCTTTTCCAAACATTTCGTGTTGTTCTTGATTTAATCGTCGCCAGCTAATCGTAGCTTTTCCGTCCTGCTGCCAATGACGAGACGCTCTTGCTACCTCGTATTCAATATTCACATCACTCGCATCGCGCGAATAAAAACCGTCCTTGTCTGGTCCAACCCAAGGACCTCCTGGATTTCCAGGAGCTCGCATTTTGGTCTGAAAAGCCATATGAGCGACGGAGCCATCAGAAAGAGAAATTGCAATGTAAACCTCAGACATGTTTAACAGCCTCCCCTAACAAGCTCGACATCCAATCGATTTCGGTGGACGCAACGCCGGTAACGCGGATGCGGATATCTGAGTCGACGGCATCCACCATAGCAACCACAGTCGCAAGCGCGATCAAATCCCCCAGAGTGCCCTTCGTACTCAACAAGGAAACCCCAAAAACATCGGCATCCTCCTCGCCTCTCTTGAACCCAAGAGAGAAGTCGAAAACCTTGGTAGCACCGTCTGAAACCCGACGTGCCACGACACGCACGGTGAGCCAACCGGCACTGTTTTCCGGAACGGTGAGCACCTGTAACGTTTGCTGAGTAGCGTTGTTGAAAGTGGTAACTTCGTTAGCACCGAAGCCTTCAATTTGAGCGGTCATGGCTGGTCTCCGTAACAAGCCCAAAAATAAGCTTGTGGGTCTTGTGCAGCAAATAGAATTGCTGTGTGGTCATAGGATTCGATTTCAAACGAACCGGCGGCCTGACTGTTGTTTCGGATGTTATTGTCTTCTACTCCTGTAGCAGTCAAAGACGTGACACTACGTTGCAAGGTACAAACAATGGAATAATCACTACTGCTAAAGTCGGTTCCAATATTGACACCTAGTCGGCCAGTACCTGTATCCGAAATACTACTTACGTTGTAGTTCACAATCAAAGAAGTCCCAGCACCGTTTGCCTTGCCCCAAACCTTAGCGATACCCGGATGGAAGTGCATCCGCCCTGGAGAAACGGTTGTAACTAAACTAGTTGCCGCCTCCATCTCGTTTTGCGAAGCAATTGCTCCAACTTGGGGGTATACACCACCGTTTGCATCATAGTGAACCCACACGCCTCCTTGAGTAAACACAAGTGTTTCGCTAGCAAGCAATGTTACCTCAGCTAACGTTTCTACGTTTGTGCCGTCAGTATGTTGTACCGTAACCAAACAGTCTTGTGAAGCGTGATTATTGTAAATGTTCAGGTGTTTGACATTGCGTTTACGGTTTGCTGCCGGTGAAGGAACTACCGTTGTCGCCGTAGGAGTTGTAATACTAGCCGTGTTTGTACGACCAATGTCCTGAACAACAGGAGGCACTGAATTGTCTGCTTCCATCCACGAGGCATGGACTTCGACGTCAGCCGCCGATCCGGTGATAACTTGAATTAAATCCGAAGTACTTGTAAGCAATAACAAATTGCTCTCCTTATAATTCTGAGCTGTTGCGTTTCTATATATGGTTTATCTTCGCTTCGATTTGCAGACGAATTGTTGGGGTAATGAATAAATACAAAACTCCAAAAGGACATTAATTTAATGGCTCAAATATCATTTCGACAGGGTATTATTCGATATCCATCAACAGGCTCCCTTCAAGCGTTTCTTGTTAAATCAGGCGCGAACGTCAATTTACAAACCACAAATGGCATAGTTGACGTTGCACTTGCACATAAAGATACGAACTATCTATTGACGGAAACAACGTCCATACCAGCTGCATGGACGGGTATTCCACCAAGCACAGACACGTGGATATATTGGGATATCAATCTTAATACGGGTGTTCGAACATTCGGACAGACTTTGCTTGCTCCAGTTTTTGGAACCGCCGCACCATCATCACCACAAGAAGATCAGCATTGGTTCAACACTTTATCAGCAACCATGTTTGTGTTTAGCAATGGATTTTTCCGAGAAGTTATTCGTGTTTTTGCTGCAAAAGTTAACAACACAACATTCACGCCAATGGGAACGATCCAAAGTCAACCGTTTGCTGGTTCTCAAGTTGGTTTGAACAACACTCCAAGTTTTGTAGGTCGGATCATTTTTGATGATGATGGTAATCCGATCCGTCGTCGGAACGGCACGCTGTTTACAACAGAAGATCAGTTTTATATCAATGGTTCCCCAGCAAATACGCTAAAATTTGAAGCAAATGTTCTCACAGCAATTGGTGACGAAACAATCCCACAATTTTCAGTGGTTAAACTTGTTGATTTTGGCAAAATTCTCCTAGCCGGCTTCAACGATCTTAACACGACATTCATCGGTATGGCCATGCAAAATGGCAATGTCGGTGAAGTTGTCACAATGGTTTCGCAAGGCACAATTACAAATCCTGTTTGGGATTGGCAAGTTCCTGGTGCACCTTTGTGGGTTCTTGAAAATGGTGAACTGACAGAAGATGATCCAAATCTTGTTGATACTGTTACATATCCAACACCAAAACCACCGATCGCCCGCATAATTACACCGACTCAGATCTTTTTCGATCAAGGCCTCGGTGGACGGGGTGCACAAGGAGATCCCGGTGAAGTCAGTCTTGCAACAGATTTGATACACGGCATTTCCCGTCTGTCCGTATCAGCAGTATTGGTCAGCGACCCAATTGTAGTTGGTGACAATGACCCACGTAATACAAACGCTCGTGTGCCATTGGCTCACTCACAAGCAGCGAGCACAATTCTCACACCAACGTATCTTACATTAACAGCACCGACATTAGATTTTCAATTACAACAATTGTATGATCAAACGTTGAAGCTCGCTGGTGGTACAATGACAGGTGCATTAGTACTTGGTACTGGTGCAAGTTTGGATGCTAATAGCAAACCTGTAATAAATGTCCCGACACCAGCAGCTGGTACAGATGCAGCAAACAAGGCATACGTTGACAATCGATCACTGGATAACCTAACCGATGTTGTCATTACATCACCAGTTCTAAACAACACTCTATCATACAACGGTACAACTTGGGTTAACTCTCCATTTCCGTTCATTCCAAGTGTCTTAGATGATTTGACAGATGTAACAATTAGTGCTCCAGTTGCAGGGCATATCCTGCGATACAATGGCACTCAATGGATTAACCAAGTATTGAATCTTGATGATCTCAACGATGTTGTAATTACAGGACCAGTTAATGGTCAAGTTCTGACATACAGCGCAGGCACGTGGGTAAACGCAGCTGGCGGTGGCGGTGGTGCCTCAGCTCCATTATATGAAGTTGTTTATGGTACGGGTGCTAGTGTAACAAGTGATCCAACATTTCTGGCTACACTTACTGCATACGATGAAGTATTCTTTAGCGTTGCAAAAACAGGCGGTGATAGTACGGGACTTGCAAATGATGCAACAGTCTACACAGCCACTGTTGCGGTTGATGGAGGGTTACCGCAATTGGTTGCGGTAACCGGTTCAACTGCACAAACTTATACAACACTGATTAGTGAACTAAATGCCGATACAACTGGCGCAACGTGGGCACTTGTTAACGGTAATTTGCGTTGTACTTCAGATACACCAAACTCTTCGGCATCTGTTGCAATTGTAGATGTTGATTTATTTGCAACATTAACAGACTTTTCTTTCATTTTCCCAACAGCTGCTTACTTAATTCTTTTGCTTGGTGATGAAGGAATTTCAGCAGAAATTCGTGCACCAGCAGCAACAACTCTTGATGCATTTGGCGGTTCATTAAGTGTATTTGGTGGGCAAGGCGATGGAACAGGTTGGGGTGGCAGTTTATTCCTTGCTGGTGGTGACGGTGGATTGACAAGTGGTGAGGGTGGTGGAATAACAATACTTGCTGGCGGTGGTGGCACTCCTAATGGATCAGGAGGTGATCTTTCATTATTTGCGGGTGGCGCGAGTGGTACAGGTGACGGCGGCGATGTTCAGATCACATGTGGTTCGAATGGTGGCTCCTTCCAGCTTACAGCAGGGAATGGTACCTCATCAGGAATCAGTGGTGGCATTGTTACCATATTAACCGGTACTGGCTTCTCAGCCGGTCCAGGTGAAGCAGCAGGTTTCGGAGGAGGAGTTGACATAATCGCATCTCCAGCTGGTTCGAGTTCAGAAATTGACACCACTGCTGTAGGAGGCATAGGTGGCTCAATTGGTTTGAGTTGTGGTAGTGGTGGAAATGCCGATAGTGTTGACGACGGTGGAAGTCCAGAAGCTAACGGTGGAAACGGTGGCGATGTAATCATAAACGCTTCTAGTGGTGGAGCGGCATTTATCTTCGCCGGTACAGGTCCAGGAGACGGAGACGCTGACGGTGGAAACGGCGGTAGTGTTCTGATCTCTGCGTTGGGTGGCGGCGATGCGGATGTACCTAATGATGGTAATGCCGATGGTGGAGATGGCGGCGACGTTGAAATTGCAGCTGGTGCAAGAGGGACAGCATCGGTAGGAGGCGTTGGAACTGCAACAAACGGTCGACCTGGTAATATTCTCGAACGAACAACTGCTGGATTTTGGCAAAAAGAAGCTGGTGGATTTGCTGAAGGAGTAGCGACTAATAAGACGTTCTTGGTGCGAAATGTTACTGTTGACGATACAGCGACAGAACTATTTCGTGATGGAACACAGGAAACACTACGAATTGAACTTCCTGATGTTGGTGTCAATTTAGCCACTTGGAAATTTGATGTTCACCTTGTTGCCCATGAGGTCGACAACCCAGGCATGGGTGGTGGATGGCATTACGCTGGTGTAATTTATTTTGATAGCACTGGTCCAACAACGGCACTAATCGGTACCATACAAACAATTATGATGCCACAGGAATCTTGGACTGCTGGTGGATCGGCAACAATATCAATTACTGCTGGCACTGGAACTTTGGATATTACCGTTACTGCACCAGCTGGTACTGTTGATGAAATTTACTGGCACGCCTATGTAAACGTCGTCGAAGTAACGTTTACAGATACATAATCATCGGTTTTTGGGGCAGTTACAATAAATAATCTCAAAGACTCTTCGGGAGAATAACATGCGTGTTACTTTTAGACAAGGTACAGTTGCCAACGCTGTCGTTTCAACATACAGCATGGGCACCAGCAATATTTCAGGTTTTTTCGTTAACCTGAGTGTGCCAAACCCGAACTTCCCAGTAACATACCATTTCGCTGACGGGAACCGAAACTATTTGCATGCATTCCGTTTGACACGTGCAGATGCTTGGGGTCCTTTCCTTCCTGGCATTGACGCATATCTGTACGTTGATATCAACACAAGTACAGGTGCAATCAGCTTCGGGTCAAGCGCATTTGATCCAGTTGTTGCAGTAACTGCTCCACCATCACCAGCACAAGATCAGCACTGGTTCGACATGCTGAACAAGCAGATGAAGGTGTGGGATAGCGTTGCAATGCAATGGGTTCGCAAGGTTCGTGTGTTCGTTGGCAAGTTGTCGCTTGGCGCTCTGCCACTAGTCAGCATGTCTATCAACGCTGGTTTGTCGAACTCCAACGCAAGCTACTACCTTGGCACAACAATTGGTGATCAGTCACCAAACTCTGCTGGTTTCATCCTGTTCAACAACAATGGTGATGTTCTCCGTCGTAGTGATGGTACATTCATCACTACTGAAGACACACTGATCGCTGAAGGTGTTCAAGAATCCGCTCCAATCACATTTGCGACAAACACACTTGCAGCTGTTGCAAGCGCCTCTCTATCCGCATACACAATGGTTGCGTTTTCAGCACCAGGTGAAGTTAGTGCGATGACCGACCTTGATGTCAACTCAAAGGTATACGGTATCATCGTTGAGAGCGTAGCAATGGGTGGAACGGTCACAGTTGTCACACAGGGTATTGTTAACAACCCGCTGTGGAGCTGGCCAACGGTTAATGCTCCGTTGTATGTCGACGGTACAGGCCAACTGACAACAACTCGTCCAGCTTCTGCGCCAGATCCTGTTGCAGCAGTTGTCGATGAATTCACAATCTACTTACTCGCATGCGACGTCAACGTTCCAAGTGATATCTTCGATATTACATACGTGAACACAGCTGGCGATACAATGACCGGTTCGTTGATCATGACCGGCGCTGGCACACAGGTCGTTCTAACAAACGCACCAACACTCGGTTCACACGCTGTCAACAAGACCTACTCCGATGCTCAGCTCGCTGCACACGCTGCTGATTTCACCCTGCATGTAACAGCAAACCAGAATGGCATGCTAGACACGTTAGAAGCAGGCGGCAACGGAATCGTTGTTAAGAATGCAACGGCAACAACAGTCACACGCTCGCTTGTAGCACCTGCAGCTGGCTTGACAATCACAAACCCAGATGGTGTTGTTGACAACCCAACGTTTGCTCTTGCAAATGATCTTGCAGCGCTTGAAGGTCTTGGAACATTTGGATTTGCAACGCGTACTGGTGTTGATACGTGGTTGACACGTACAATGACAGGCACAGCTGGCAACATCGTAGTAACAAACGGTGATGGTGTTTCAGGTGTCCCAACATTTGACTTGGCTCCTATCGTCCAAGGCGTTGGCGGTACACTTAGCAAAGTCACACTCGACGGTTTCGGTCGTGTAACACAAAACACACCAGTGGTTGTAGCAGACATTACAGCGCTCGTTGATGGAACGTATGTCAACGTAACCGGTGACACAATGTCCGGCAACTTGGCAATGGGTGGTTTCAAGGTTACTGGTCTTGCAAATGGTACGGTATCCGGTGATGCGCTTCATTTTGGTCAGATCGGTGCTCAAGTTCAAGGATGGGACGCAGGTCTTGATGAATTGGCCGCACTAGCAACAAATGGTCCAATCCGTAGGACTGGCGGTGCATTTGTTGTAGGTAGCCCAACACTTGATGAAGTTACAAACGCTGCTGCAAGTGCTTCTCGCTCACACGGCAACAACACAATTGAATGGGAATGGTCCCGTACATCTATTGGACCAACGTTCTGGTTTGATGAAGCCGTTGCCGCAACGGGTGGTAGTGATCTAAACCAGCCTCTGGTTTTGGTTCGAACATTAGCTGGATCAACAGCAGCTCCGTTTGCTGTGTTAAGCACAGAAGGTTCCGCAAGTTACTTGATGGCCGTTGCTCGTGTAGCAACAACAACCGGTTACGATCTGCGACTTCGAAGTGGTGATCATACAACAGGCCACGCTGGTAACGTTACGGTCACAGGTGGTAGTGGTATTGCAGCCGCAAGCAATGGTGGTAACGTTACTCTTACAGCTGGTACAGGTACAACGACTGGTGCTGGTGGTGACATTTCTATTACTGCAGGTGCAACAGGTACCTCAGGGCTTGCTGGTGACATCGTCGTGACCGCAGGTGCTGGAGGAACTACCGGTACAGCTGGTGTTATTACAATCTCTGGTGGCGCCGGCGGTACCACAACAGGAAATGGTGGTAATGTTCGTATGCAGGGTGGTGCGTTTACTTCAGGTGCCACAGGAAACGTTGTTGCAGGTCGTGGTACAACAACCACGACTCGTGACGGTGACTTCTTGCAGATTCCAACAGTATCAGGAGCTCCAACAGGAACACCAGTGAACGAATCAGGTATGGTTTCAATTGTCTTCCGTACTGACACAAACCAAATCTATGTTTACGACGGTGCATGGTTGTCAACAGCAGCCCTCACATAATTCGTTTAACCTAAACCAAGGGCCGCCTTGTGCGGCCCTGTTGTTTGGTGTATAAATAAAGCATAAGGAGAAACAAAATGAAGTACTTCTTGTGCGCCCTCACTCTTGCATTTTTCTCATCTTCCGTTTTTGGTACAGTTGTTGCAAACGGTTGCAAAATCAACGCTGATACGTTGAAAGAATCTTTGGAACACTCAATCCGAATCGTTCGAGATCCACAAGGACGACAACGCGTTGAATCACAACCTTGCAATAGAGCATTTCGAATCGAATTCTTCATTGCTCCGTATTCCCTTGCAAAGCATACAAATGATGAGTTTCTTGGTGTTGATGAAGAAGGACTAGACCAAACAGACCAGTACGTGAATTACCTCGTGTACTTGCCAAGCGTCAAGATCAACATTCCGATCATGAATGAGGGTGACGCAAAGAAATTTGACGACAGTAATATTGGTTGGACTGGACCAACATTGCCCCTTAGCGTAGATATTAAAGGTATATTTTCAGGCGCGCCCCGACTGATGGCGGCACACAAAGCTTACAAACGATTGCTGGTTGTTGGACGAACGAATGCAGCAATTCAATTCGAGTTGTATATTTCACTACCAGATCGAGTTTACAATGATCCACAAAGTCTCAAAGATGCCCTGGACAACACGTTCCGACGTGTAAGGATCAATTCGGTAGGTGGCATAAGTGTTACTGAATGATTGGTGGTTTGACTTCGATCAATCATAAATACCCATGGTGTTGAAGTTGACACCAATCAGAAGTGAATGTAAAGTGAACCAGCTTTTTTCTTGAAGAGAAAAGTTATAACAATTAGAAGCGAGGATAACAACTATGACAACAAAACTCACTCTCGAACAGCTTCGCGCTAACATCGGTCAAGATGAACAAGGCGAACGCGTCGGTCTCCCAAACAACTACTTTCCATTCTGGAAGATGAAAGAAGGCGAACGAGCAGTTATTCGTTTCCTACCCGATAAGAATCCAGAGAACCCACGTGGCTTCCTAGCACAGAAGGTAATGCACGTTCTCGAAATCAATGGGGAAAAGAAGTCTGTCCCATGTCTTTCGATGTACGGTGAAGATTGCCCAATTTGCAAGGCATCTCAAGACTTTTACAAGGTTGAGGGAAAGGAAAGCCCAAACGGTAAGAAGTACTGGAAGAAGAAGCAGCACATCGCACAGGCAATCGTTCTGGAAGATCCACTTCCAGCCGACGAGAAGACTGGTGAAACACATGTAGGCAGGGTTCGCTACATCGCTCTCGGATTCCAACTGTGGCAGATCATTCAGAACGCATTTAAGAGCTCTGAAACACTGGAAAGCATCCCGTACAACTTCGATGATGGATATGACTTCATCATTCAGAAGGACAAGGGACCGAAGTACCCAACATACCAACTCAACTCGAAGTTCCGCGCTAGGCAGCGTGCACTCACAGAAGACGAACTCGCAATCGCAGCGGAAGGCATGTCAGATCTGGCAGCGCTTCTTCCAAAGCACCCAGGTCGTGAGAAAGTCGAAGAGATGCTTCACGCAGCTCTGACAGGTGCGAACTATCAGGGTAGTGGTGTCGACGGGGACAGTATTCCTGATCCGGATGATGTTACGCCAGCACGGAAGCCAGTGGTAGCCGTTAAGCCTACTCTTGACGATGAACCATTTGTAGCTCCAAAACAAACTGCACCTGCTAAGCCAGAGTCTGCAGACGCGCAAAGCGACGTTGATGAAATGCTCGCTACGATCAAAGCACGTCGAGCAGCTCAAAAGGCAGCATCAGCAGCGTAATGAACAAGAGGGTGGCTGAGCCACCCTCTTTCTCACAAGGAGACTACCATGGGAAATAGTTTAGGGTTTCTCGACGACTTTAACAAAGAACTCGAGGAAATGGAAGGTGTTGGCACATCTTCAAAACCACCACGTTACTGGTACTCAACTGGTAACTTCGTTCTCAACAAGATCATCTCTGGCAGTTTCGCCAAAGGTATCCCACAAGGACGTGTGACGAATCTTGCTGGACCATCAGGTGCTGGTAAGAGTTTCGTTGCAGCAAACATTGTTCGTGAAGCACAGCGTCGAGGTGCGATTACACTGGTTATCGACAGTGAGAATGCGCTTGATGACGACTTCATGGGCAAGATCGGTGTAAACACCGATCGTTCAACAAAGAAGTACTTCTATGCGGGTGTGGTCACCGTTCAAGATGTAACGCGTGTGTTCTCGAAGTTCATGAACGCATACAAAGAATCGTGTGCGGAAGATCCAGAAAATGGTCAGGAAATTCTGATCGTTTTAGATAGCATCGACATGCTGCTGACTGAAACAGAGCAAGAAAACTACGACAAAGGTGTACAGAAAGGCGACCAAGGTCAGAAGAACAGGCAGACGAAAAAGCTACTGAAAACAATGGTTCAAGACATCAAGCCGTACAACGTAGCTGTGGTTGTAACATCACAGGTCTATCGTAACCAAGATTTGTTAAATGGTGAAGGTCTTTGGATCATCAGTGAAGCGGTGAAGTTCTCTGCGTCACAGATCATCATGCTGACAAAGCTCAAACTGAAGGAAGCGGGCGAATCAATTGTCCACGGCATTCGTATGAAGTGTGAAGGTTACAAAACACGATTTACTAAGCCGTATCAAACAGTGACAATCGAAGTTCCGTATGATACTGGGATGGATCCATACTCCGGTCTTATCGAAACTGCAGTCGAAATGGGTGTGGTTGAGACGAAGGGCTCGCGGTACGTGATCGACGGCGAAGACGAATCATGGTATAAAAAGGATGTTGCAGCCGTTGCTGATCGAATCTTGGTCAAGGCGGAGGCAAAAACAGAAGCATATCTTAAAGCTCGTATTGATGAGGCGATGGAAGCTGAAGAGGATGGTGAGTCGAAAGACGACACAGCAACACGCCGTCGCTTGAAGAGGGCAAAAAAATGAAGGCGAGCCAACTACCAGCGTATAAAATCATCACATCGTTAAGCTACGACCTTGATAGGTTGACAGCAGCCGTCAATCAATTTGTTGCAGAGACGCCTGGTCAGTGGATCTGTGTTGGCCCTCCGTTCCAAGCATCGATAGCGGCCGGTGAGCACCGCGGCATGGCACAAGCGTTGGAGCGAAAAGATTGACCTTTAATCCAAAATAGTGGACGGTAGTCCGTTCCTTATTAGGAGCTTAACATGTTCGATAGAAAGAAGCAACGATTGAAGTGGGGAAGGGCAAACGGCGAATTATCAGCTCACGAGCAAACACTCTTAAAAATGATGCAACTGTTACGGAAATGACATTGATTCTTGAAGACCTCAAAAGGATAAACAATGGAAATCTACGACGCACAAGAACTGGCGCAGAGGAATTTGATTGTAAAGCACTACGCTGGATCACATGCATACGGTACAGCTCTGCCTACATCCGACATTGACTTTCGCGGAATTTTTGTCGCTCAGCCTGTCAACGTTCGGACACCTTTCTTTCCAATCACGGAAGTTGAAGTGTCGACTGAACAAGATACAAAACTGTACGAGTTGGCAAACTTCATGAAGCTTGTTGTTGACTGCAACCCGAACGTTGTTGAAACATTGTGGGTTGCAGATCGCGACATTGTATTCCGTACTCCTGCATACGATTTGCTTCGTAGGCACGCGCCCGATCTGTTGTGTTCGAAGATTGCTTTCACAACGAGTGGCTATGCCTTGGCACAGTTGAAACGGATCAAGGGACATAACAAATGGATTACACAGGCTGATAAAGGTATAAAAAAACTGCGTCATGCTTTCAAGATGAGTGAAATAGATTACAAATGGCTTGAAGAACATTTTGATGAAACAATCGTTAAACGAGTGGTTGAGTAATGTTTTACGTTTATGGTCTAATCGATAGTTTCACCAATAAAGTTTTCTATGTTGGTAAGGGCTGCAAAGATACCATCGGAAACACGAGAGAAAATTCGTGCAACACTCAAAAGGAAAGCAAATGAGCAGAGACACTTTACTTAATGATCCTGACGTGATGTTGCTTTGTAAACATTCTCCACGTCAAATTGACTTTGTCTCATTGGTGCACAACTTTACGCCTGAAAAACGGTTTAAGGTTGACCTTAGTGAGTTCCACAAAGGCTACCGATTGGTACCATTTGCAGCGGACACATATGGTGTATACGAATCTGCCAATCATGAAACGTTCACGGAAAGCGACGGAACGTTGAACACCGTGTATGAAGGTAATACACACGAGTTGGGTTCACCGTTGATGATTGTTAAATTCAACAAAGACGTCTATCTGAGTGCAAAGGAAAAATGGAGTCAATATTGGACGTGGAAGAGAGAACGAAACGTTGTACGAAACGCTTTGGAAGAGCAATTTGGATATGATTGTTATACTGACGATACAGAGTTTCTTACGAACGATGGTTGGAAAAAGTTTGATGAGGTGTCAGAAACGGACACTCTCGCTACTTTCAATCCATTATCTCATAAGGTTGAATATCAAACGCCGAGAGAACGAATTGAAGGAACGTTTACCGGAAATCTGTATCATTTTACAGGCCAACACGTAGACGTATGTGTTACACCAAATCATAAAATGTACATAAGAGAGTTTTCACGGACGCTTGACAAACATGTGAGTGATTGGTCATTTGTTGATGCAGCGTTTGTTCCGGAATGTTTTGATACACTTCACACCATAGTACCGAAAAAAGCGCGACAGAATTTGCCCAAAGGATTCACTAAAGCAATCTTAGATTACATTCCACTGCACTCCTACTTACGAGTCTTGGGATGGTACATTAGTGACGGAAGTTGCTCCTTTCAACCTAACGGTTGCGTTTCATGTGTATCGATTTCACAATCGAAACCACAATCGCGATTGACACAAAACCTGACTCGCCAACGTAAACTCAACAAAATAAAATGTACGGAGAAGGTATACGAGGCAAAAGGAATAGCAAACTTTCCTGAAAAGCGTTGGTTTTTCGATCAAAAACTGTCCACAATGATATACGAAGATTGTGGACATGGTAGTCATCAAAAGCGAATTCCTCAATGGTGCTTTGAGTTGACACAGCGTGAGATGAACATACTCCTTACGTGCTTGTTGCAAGGCGACGGAACAAAAAAGAACCATCAAGAAGAAACTTATGTTTATTATACAATCAATGCAGCACTTGCTGACGATGTACAACGATTGGCCTTTTTGTGTGGGTTTGAAACATCAAAATGGGGTCCTTATTATTCGTCAACGTTGTTTGATGATAATCTGGAAATGTACCAAGTGCATATAAACAAGAAAGCGTCTAATACAAAAAGAACTTATCGTAGTAACAATAATATTCAAACAATACCCGTTGTAAATCAAAGAATTGTTTGTTTTATGACTTCCAACCACACTCTTGTTACACGAAGAAACGGAAAAATAGCACTCCACTCGAATTCAAAGCATGCAATGCACTTGGTTCGCTTGCTTCGCATGGGCGTGGAAGCTCTAACTGAAGGCAAGATCATCGTTCGTCGTCCAGACGCAAAAGAACTGTTGGAGATCAGAGCTGGTTCGTGGACTTATGAGCAGGTGGTGGAGTACGCTGAAAAGATGGACGTCATGGTCCGTGAACAGCTATATCCAACAACCAGCTTGCCTAAGAAGCCGAACTACAAACTTGCGGCACAGTTGACGATTGAGGTTCAAGACATGATGTGGAACCGAACCATTCGCACAATGAGTGAAGAGGAGAAGTTTCTGATCGTTGGCAACCAACAATACAGGATCACAGACTAAATGATCGACGAAGAACTAGAAAAAGAAATCATACAGTTACTGCAGTTGTTTGAACAGCGAGAACAATTATTCACCGTTGGCACAGGAAAAATCATCGAGAAACTCGGTCCAACTGTTCTCGCTGCACTTTACGAGTTCTTCAACGTCTCGTATGACGCAATTTCGTGGCTGTTGATCGACGTCAATGACGGCACATTGATGATAGGTGCTGTTGTCTCGTATAAAAACACCGATTTGGTGCCGGAGGCAATCAATCGCTTGTCACCTATGACAGGTGAAGTACCAGAAGAAGGAAACCTAACCGAGGTTCAACGTCTGATGCGAATTGGTATTCCCTTGGCAATGGTGTTCCAGCCAAAAGAAGAGATTGTTCGTTTTCTCAACAGCCGCGTTGCTCAACAAGCAACGCCAGAGGCTCCAACTCCAACTGTGTTCGTCAACAAAGCAACGGGCGAAGTGCTTGAAGCGAAACAAAAACCCGAAGAAAGCGATTTCGACAACAGTAAGCTTTCACGTGAGCAACTCGCCTCGTTACTCCAATCTCAACATCTGATCAAGGGAACAAAACACTAATGGCAGATCCAACAAACATATTCCAAAAACTCGAACCAAAAGACAGTATAGCGTTTCGCCTGCTTCTTGAACGACACGTGCAACTGGAAGAAGAGTACGACCTTGCTCGGCAGAGCTTAACATTCAAAGGTAAGACGCTAGCGCAGGCAAACAATGATCAAGCCGAATGGCCGATCTACGTTGACGAACGACTTTCCGAACTTAAAACAATCTGTAAACGACTAGAAACCGTTGTGGATATGGTTCGGGGAAACATTGTTCGGCAGCTCAAGGGTGGCAGTGGGCTTGATTTAGGTCGCGACCTCACTCGCTACGTTGACCGTGACGACAAGTTCCTTGATGCTCAGGAACGATTCCTGATGTTTGACGAACTCCGTGAAAAGTATGCAGCACTTTCCGAAGCATGGACCACAAGGGGGTATGCTTTGAAGAACAGAGTGGACATGTTGGTACATCAGGTAAAAGACAACCTGTTATAAACATGCAAATACGAATAAGGATACTCAATGAAGTATACGTTGTTGTTCTGGATCTTCTACCAGAGCACGTCGATTACTTCTACGAAAAATACGCTGTTCATGCGCCGAACTACTTCTTCAATCCGCGCTACAAACTAGGCCAGTGGGACGGTAAGATTCGCTTCTTTCACAAGACGGGCAAGACATACTTGTACCTGTTGGAAGACCTCTTGCCGCGTATCGTCAATCTTGGCTACAAGGTCGTCTTAGAAGACCTGCGTGACAACGTTCTGGTTGCAGCCGACGAAATCGATGCTGACTTGTTTAACGCCGTAAAGCATCCTGACACAGGTGAAGCTACGGTACTTCGCGAACATCAGGTTCAGCTGTAAATTCACTTATCCGAGAAGGTTTTGGTACAGTGATAGCATCAACCGGATCTGGCAAAACTCTAATGTGTGCTGCGTTGTGTTATCAGTATGATAAGTTTGGATTGAAGTCGTTAACAATCGTTCCAAACAAGGACTTGATTCGTCAAACACGCCAAACATACATTCATTACGGACTCGACACAGGCGAATATAGCGGCGAACGAAAGACACTTGGACATCAACACGTTGTTTCAACGTGGCAAGCACTTAAGAATGCACCGGAAGTGATCACGATGTTCAACATTGTCATCGTCGATGAGGCGCATGGTTTGAAAGGCAATGTCCTGTCAACAATCCTGACCGACCATGCTGCAAAGGTCCCGTATCGCTTTGGTTTCACTGGTACGCTGCCAAAGGACAAATCTGATGCTTGGGCTGTTCATGTGGCCGTTGGTCCAGTCCGCTACCAAGTTCCAGCTTTTGAACTGATCGAGAAGGGACTTCTTGCCAAGATCAATATTGATGTGGTCCAACTGACTGAAGATCTGACTGAAGAGTACGACCAATTCATTGCCGACACACCAAACATTCCCAATAATGAGCAGCCGACGTATGCAGAGTTCAAAGAAGGCTACTTTCCAGACTTTACAGCTGAGAAGTCATACTTGCAACACAAGGAAGACCGGATCACATATCTTGCGCAGTATATTGAAGCAAAGCGGGATGCAAAAAGGGGAAACGTTCTCTGTCTCATAGACAACATTGCATTTGGTCGAAAACTCGCTGCAGAAATCAATGGAGCTATTTTCGTCAATGGTAAGGATGTTAGATCAACGAAGGAACGAAAACAGATCTATGACTTGTTTGCTTCTCACGACGATCTTGTCGTGATTGCTACGGTCCACATTGCAGGAACTGGCATTGACATTCACCGCATCTTCAACCTAATGTTAATCGATATTGGAAAATCATTCATTCGAGTGATCCAAGCAATTGGTCGAGGACTGCGCATGGCAGAAGACAAGGATAGCGTTCACATCTCTGATTTGACGAGCGATTTAAAGTACAGTCGCAAACATATGCGAGAGCGAATAAAGTTCTACAAAGAAGCTCAATACCCTCATAAGCTACACAAAATCAACTACTCGAAGCTTGTCCTCGAGGACTAACGTCGCTATAATAGAACGATGCTGATTTTTGACACTGAAAACAAGCCTGTCCTTTTAGACAGCATTTACACCCCGACGTTGACTGATCATATGTGGGTTCTTGATTTGAACCTCATGGACTTTACAATGTCTCCCTTGCTTGTCCTTGAGGAGATTGTGTGTCCGGTAATTGTTGTCGCGGTTAGAGGCTTCGAGTTTCCTCTGCCAGCAAATTGGAACATTCTCGTGTACGACACAGACACATCACAGCTTGATGTGATTGAGGTTGCAGAGGCTGCTGGACGTGAGTTCACTGCACTGGTGTATGGACCGAACAAGGCGAATTTCGGTGCGGGAATTGTCTCAGTGACAAACTACTTCGCTGAGTTCCGTATTGTTGCCCCCTCATTAAACAAACATCAAATGTTGTGTCATCCAATTGGACCAGACGAATGGGTAACGGTCTCTCCATCTGACGGGTACAACAAGTATTTGAAGGGTCGGATCGTTGGTGACCTAATAGGATATTGAACAATTTGAGTGGTATATCTGTCAAAAATTGTTGTAAATAACAGCTTAGGTGAACTAATAGGATATGAACATGGCAGAGAAAAAAGAAAAGAAACTCACAGTCAAAGAGTTCAAATACTGGCTTGAAGGTGTCGAAGAAATGCAAGATGAAGGCTGGTATCCCGATCCGCGCCAATGGAAACGCATTCGCGAAAAGATAGGACTGCTTGACGAGGCCGCCTCAATGATGACTGAAGTTCAGGCTGCTGGACTTACGTCAATTGCCCCTGGTATAATGGCATTTCCTCCAAATGTGAATCCAAACAATCCGTTGGAACGAATGAACATTGATCCAGCTAACTTTCCACAACCGACTGCTCGTCCACCAGGCAATGGCCCGTTCTTAAACGATGACACATCCAAACCAGCCAAGACCCCAAACATCGACACCGGACCGGGTAAGCCTTACGCAAGCTCATTTACATAGTACAACGCTGAAAGACCGCACCCTTTGGTTTGATGGTGATTCGTCGTTCAACTCAGATACGTTGTACGACGCCGTTCAGAAGTATGACGTAAAGTTTGTCGATTGGATCTCACCTCTCGTTGCCCAATACAATCGTCAAGTTCAGACCGATCAAGAACTCACTGTCAAAACACGATGCAAGCCTTTAACGTTTGACTGGACGATTCCTGAGAAGTACGCTAAACTTGACATTGTGCAGCATATCGCCGACAAGCATTGGGCTGTCTTGCGGACGTGCCCGGAACAGGAGTGGGAAGATCGCGAACTTCGCCTCGTTTCAGAGCTACGGAACTATCAGAAGCGGAATTTGTACGGCGTTTTACGCGTAATCATTTTCGTCATAAATACCTTAACCGACAATGATATAGTGTGGGGTGTCGGCCGTGGCAGCAGCGTGTCGTCTTATGTCTTGTATGTGATAGGTGTTCACGACGTGGATAGCTTTGCATATGATCTCGACGTCGACGACTTCCTGCACGATTAGGAGAGGGTTATGCGAAAAGGAGTGCGTAGTGCGCGCGGCGTTGAAGTCAACTTCGACCTGCTCAAAATCAAACAACAGATTGCTTCTGCTCCGAAAACAACGGAAGTGAAAGCGCGCGAGAGCTTTATTGATCAGAAGTTCAAGCGCCGGCTTAAGAGGGTACAGGCACAAGTGACGGATAATACAATTCCGCCACCAGGACCACAAGTATTTCCTGAAGTCGTCGTCGAGAAAAAGTTACCGGAGTCAGACGAACCAAAAGAACAATAATACGGAGTGCATATTATGAAACTTAGACCCATACAAAACCATATCATCTTTCGCTTTCTTGAAACCGTTGATTCAAAAGGATATTTCACTAAAAAGCTCGACTGGGGATTTGAAGTACAAGGACATGCTGACGATAGTGCAAAATCTCCTCGTTGGGTGAAAGTCCTTGATGTAGGACCAGATTGTAAAGGCGTAAAGCCAGGTGATGATATTCTTGTTAAGCCATTGATGTGGTCGTTGCGATTCAAGGTCGACGGCGAACAACTATGGCGAACCGATGAAAGCAAGATCATTGCCGCAGATACGATAACAACGGACGAAGCAGGAAACATCAAACACGACTTTCGTGCTTTCGGTAAGAGTGTAATTTTCCATCGCATGGACGTTCAGAAAAACGTCACCGAATCTGGTCTCCATGTCGAAGGCAAAATAAACGATGATACGGCATACGGACAAGTTGTTGACCTTGGCCCGGATGCGGTTTCCGAGCTCAAAAACGCAAAAGTATACTTCCTGGACCAGAACTTCTTTGGTTACTTCGAGTACAGAGGCGTTAAGTTCTGCTATATCGAAGAAAACGAGATTCTGGCATACGAACCTAAGGAGTAACAATGCTGTTCATTGCCATGTTGATTGCTACAACAATAGCAATCGCAGGATCTGCTGCTTACTTTAGCGTGTATGGTCTTGCGTATACGTTCAGTGGGATGTTCTGGTATGTTGTTGTTATGGGAGCATCTCTTGAAGCTGGTAAACTGATGTCCGCTTCGTATCTTTACCGATACTGGTCAAAGATGGGTGGGTGGACGTGGCTTCGATACTACATGATTGCTGGTATTCTGGCGTTGATGTTTCTGACGTCTGCTGGCATTTTCGGCTTCTTGTCATCTGGTTATCAGGCAGATGTCCTTCCGTTGAAACAGAAAGAAGCACAAGTCAAGCTTCTTGAGGACGAAAAGGTCCGTAAGCTTGCTCGGAAACAACAAATAGACGACCTGATCGCCCGATCTCCAATAGTGCAAAATCTTGAGCGTAACGGCGAGATCGACCGTCGCGCAATGCTTGTGTTGCGCGAAAGCACACGCGCACGAGACAGTTTGACCCGACAGTATAAGGCAGAACAGACCGAAGTCACGAAGCGACTGAATGAACTCGACAAAGAGATCCTTGCGCTTCAACAAGAAATCATCAAGACAGAAGCACATATTGGTCCGATTACCTACATTGCGAAGGCGTTTGGTTATGAAACGGATCAAGCAACAAAGTACCTGATCTTCATAATCATCTTTGCGTTCGACCCAATGGCAATCGCTTTGACGCTCCGCGTGAACATCGCTTTGCGAGTCCGTAATAACGAACGGCGACCAATGCCAGAGATCAAACCTCGCGAATCGATGCTGCCTGAACCAAAACACACACCACCAATGCCAGAGATCAAACAGCATCCAAAGCAGGAGATTGACCCTCGTGAATTCATTGGAGAACTGTTGCCCGAACCAAAACACACACCACCAATGCCAGAGATCGAACAGCCTCACGCTGTTCGAGCAGAAATTCTTCCGGTAAAGATTCCAATTTCAGAGCCTGTTGTTGAGAAAAAACCTGAACAGCCTGTTGAAAAACGCATTCGTCCACGATACATTGACGAACTGGCCGCAAGTAGTGGTGCGATCAACCCCGATGCGCTATACGAATTGATCAGCTACTATCGTGAACTAAAGGCGAAGCCTCATCCTTTAACGGGTCAAGACCTTGTTGACAAGCACGCAATCGAGAACATTCTTCGTAGTCATGGATTGATGTTATACTTCAACGAGTAGTTGATTTGTTCCTTGTAGTCGGTATAATATACGATACCAAGGAGCATCCTAATGCAAGATAAGCATAAGCTTTGGGTCGAAAAATACAGACCCTCTGCAATAGAAGACTACATTTTTCACGACGGACATCAACGGGCCTCATTCGAGGTGATGATTGCAAATAAAACGATCCCACACCTACTTTTGTCTGGTGTTCAAGGATCTGGTAAGACAACAATCGCTCGAATCCTTATCAGTGCAATGGAACTTGACAACAGTGATGTGCTGAAGATCAACGCTTCACGAGAAAACACCGTTGAAGTGGTTCGTGAGAAGATTCAAAGCTTCGTTTCCACGTTCGCAATGAGTGACTTCAAGATTGTGTACCTCGAAGAAGCGGACTACATCACGTTGAACGGTCAAGCCGTAATGCGCAATATCATGGAACAGTATTCGAATCACGTCCGGTTCCTACTAACTTGTAACTACGCCCATCGAATCATGCCCGCTATCGTGTCGCGATGCCAACACTTCCATTTCAAAGCTCCGCCAAAAGCAGAAGTAGCAAGCTACTGCTATGAAATTCTTGGCCGGGAACGAATCAACTTCTCCGATGCGACGTTGATCAAATACATAACGCACGGCTATCCGGACATTCGCAAGATCGTCAATTCGTTACAACAGAATTCGAGTACTGGTGAGCTTCTTGATCCAAAGCTAGAAGGCGCTGCCGGTGATTGGAAGTTCCAACTGATCGACATGATTGAACAGAATAAGTGGAATGAAGCTAGGAAACTGGTGTGTGCGAGTGTTGATGGAGAAGAGTGGGTCGAATTGTACAGATTCCTCTACGAGAATCTACGTCGAGGCCTCAAGTTTCAAGACACTGCAAAGTGGGAGGAAGGAATTCTCACGATTGCAAAACATCTATACCAGCATGGTGTTGTTGCTGATCCCGAGATCAATGCAGCTGCCATGTTTATCAGCTTAGGACAACTATAATGGCTCGTAGAAAGAAACCAGACGCAGAGACGCCTGAACAGGCGAGACAACGAAGAATTTTCGAGACGATTTGTGACCATGCAACGCGTGGTGAAAAGGTATCGTGGAATCGATTGATGGACAACATGGTGTCTTTGCTTGCAAAGTTAAAACCGATTGAAGACAAAATCGTCGCGCTGCAGTCACAGAAACTTCCGATCATTGACGAAGTTGCGAATCTTCGCCGACGAATGGTAATGGACTGTGTTCATCCGTATGAACAACTAGTGCTTACTGCTGAACACGTTGAGTGCAAATTCTGCATGAGGCGCTTTCGCGTGCCAAATATGCACGACGATAGCGTGTTGAGTCAGGATTCCCAATGAACAAGGAACTATTGAACTATCTTCGTCATCTTTCCGAAGAAGACATCAAATCACTTTCACAGCGAGCTCTGAAAACGTGTGAAGAAGTTGGTGAGCTCGCTCGTGTTGTTTTGCCTTATGACGGAGTATATGCAACAAATCATCGTTTTGCGACCCGCGAGGATATTCTCGAAGAAGCTGTCGATACGGTGTTCTGTGCTTTATCAGTTGCTCATGCGCTTCAGTTTACCGACGAAGAAATTGAAGATATGATGTGGCTGAAAGCGGAAAAGTGGGCTCGACTGCAACACAACGAAAAGAACCTGAAATACCCAGTACCATTTGAGATTCATATTACTGTTGAACTGGATCCAATGATAGAAGATTCCGAGCGATTCAAAACAACATGCGCCGAGGCGAACGTAAAACCACTTGATCTCGTAACACAAACAAGAACGATCAAAGATGTGATGACATCATCAAAACATTTCGGAGACAATCGGTCGGCCTATGAAGAGATGAAACGAATTACTGGCCGTTTGATGGCAGCAGGATTCATGGTAGTTCGAGAAAAGATTGAAACTGTTTCTTGGCATCCAGCCGCTCCACAACACATCGGTGATGGTTCAAAAATGCCAGAGAATTGCTATTTTGAAAGTCATATTCCTGTTCGACTCCATCCAAATGATATGGATATTCTTACTCGTCGTTGTAAGGAAATGGATCTACATCTTTCCCAAAATGCCTTTAAGACACACGAAGACGGTGACGTGACATACATGGCAACATATCGAGTATATGAAGGCACCAATGAACAGTTCCGTGCATATGTAGATCAGGCCGTTCAATATCTTGACGCCCAGGAATACATCGTTGGAAAACCAATGAACGAATTTAGCGTATATGATACGAAAGTGAGCCACGACGCAAAATGGCTGACCGGAAACTAAACCTATTCGAACTGCTAGGAGCTATTAGTGAGAAAAACACTGGCTACTATCAAAATCTGACAGATGAAGAACTGAAAGAGCTTCAACCGTTTGTCATCATGCGATGGCTAACGGGAACGTCAAGCAAACGACAAGTGTACCTTTTGAATGCTGTTGTAAATCCATTCGTGTTCGATCTTGGACAGCATAAACAGTTGTTGTTCTATCTTCTGACGTTGTGTACTCAGCACGCGCAACGATACAACTGGATCAAACCACCCAGCTCAAAACGGCTGGGCAAATTAGCGGTGACGGTCCTGTGTGATTACTTCAAGTACACAAAACGACAAGCAATTGATGCTGCAAAACTTTTGCAATCAGAAGACATTCTGGACTATGCCGAACAATTAGGTTGGCAAAAAGAAGAGATCGCTAAGCTGAAAAAAGAGCTAAAAGGCGACTGATGTTGGGACTGACAATGACGAAATCGCCAACAAAATACAAGGCGGCATACACATGCAAGTATTGTTCCCACACGTTTATTCACGAGAACAGATACTTGCAGCACAAGTGCAAGCAAATGAAACGGCTGGAAGAATTCCAGACACCAGAAGGGCAAGCTGCGTGGCTACATTATCAACAATGGCTCCGTGCTCAGAAACGAATGCCACCTCCAGCGAAATCATTTCTTACGTCGAAGTATTACAGAACGTTTGTTAACTTTGCCAAGCATGTTAAAGCAGTCGGGCTACCAAAGGCGGAAAAGTTCATCTGGTTAATGCAGGAAAAGGGCTTGCAACCGTCGATTTGGACGTCGGATGAAGTGTACTCGCTATACCTAGAACACCTTGATCGAAACACACTGCCTGTCGAGCAGGCAAAGATGTCGATTGATACGCTGCTTAATCTAGCAGATCAGAAAGGAACGGACGTTTCGACTGTGTTTGAGGTTTTGACACCTATTGACGTGATCTATCTACTTCGAACTCGCCAACTATCACCATGGTTCTTACTGCGGAGCCGCAAGTTCAAGCAACTGTTCAAAGACAAGGCATCCCCCGAGCAGCAAGTGATCCTTGAAACGATCATTCGGCCAGATTACTGGTTTGAGAAATTCGAAAAACACCCCAAAGAACTCGCTGAAATCAACAAGTACGTTGCCGCTCTGGACTTATAGCTCTTCCATAAATAGAAGTTACAATCTCTATTTCAGGGGAAGCTCTCATGACAACGTACGTAATCGATTTTTCGGACCCTCTTAAAGATGGGTTTTCGATCGCACCAGGTGGATTCAACGGACCTGGCGGTTCTGCCTCAAATACATCTCTCCGTCTTTACGGTCGAGGCGCACTAGAATGGGGCGAATCTGTTAATGAAGACCTCGTCCGTCTTACAGAAAACTTCAACAGCGCTACACCACCTATTACACCAGTTGACGGTATGTTGTGGTTGCGAACAAAGTACTATTGGCTCCGCACGGCAGTTGATTGGTATGTTCGTGATCCTGATTCACCTGCTGCTTGGGTATTCCTGTCAACAATTGCAACCGGTGGTGTTGTCAACGGTGGTGCTGTAGGTACAAACGTAGCTCCAGCTCACGCGATCGGTGTGTATTGGTACACAGGTGGTGCTCCAACTGATCCTCTGACATCGAACCTTGACGCGTTTGGTGACCCACTCACACCCACAACATTGTATCGTTGGGACTCAGCATACAAGCAAATTCCAGCCGGTTGGATGCCACAAGCATTTACACAAAATGCAGCTGCTCCAACTGCTGCAAACTTCCCGGAGAAGAGCTTGTTGGTTTGGGACGCGTTCCAGGGTGTTAGTGGAACGTTCGTTGCTCCACCAATTTCGATTGTTGCACCAACTCAACCAGCACAGGCAACGGAAGGTACATTGTGGTGGGATAGTGTCAACAACATTCTGTATGTGTGGAACGATTTCACGACAACATGGCAGCCATTGGTTACAGGAGGCGGTGGCGGATCTGGTGATACGACTTATCTACGTCTTGATGGCACAAACACACCAACAGCTAACCTAAACATTGGTGGCTTCCGTCTGACAAACATTACAACAAACGTAGGTGTAGCAACTGACGCTTTGAGTGTCGGTGCCGCCGATACTCGTTACGTAAACATAACCGGTGATACAATGACTGGCGTGCTGGCGATGGGTGCATTCAACATCACCGGCCTACCTGTCATGTCTTACCCTGACTTGGTCAACACCGAGTTTGCAGCAACAAAGAACTACGTTAATACTGCAGTCACGTCGATTACAAGCGGTGGCGGTTCGGTTACTGTTCCGTCGGTGTTTGTATCGCCAGCAGTTCCGACCTATAAGGCTGGTGACATCTATGTCTTGGGCGCTGTGATCTACATTGCTATCGGCGTAGGTGTAGGTGCTCCTCCGGGTGGTAACTGGCGACAAGTGTTCCCAGCACAGTACTCATAAAGTTGAGATTGTGACCGAGTTGTAGTATGATCGACAGACAAGGAAAAGGTAATGACAGGAGCTGCAGTCTCATTCTACAAGCGATCTGACGCGGGTACATTGCGTAAGCATACACCGTCAGCATTCAAAACAGCTCCCCTTGCAATTGCTCCTCAGCTAATGCTGACAGAGCTAATGGTGTATTTGAAGACGACTGAAACCTGTCAACTCAACTGCGCACACTGCTTCACCAACGGAATCAACGGACGAAAAATCTACTTCGATCCAGCTCGAACAATCGATTGGTTCCATCGTCTCCATGCAGTAAATCCAACCCTGGCGGGAGGAAGTGTCGCTTTTCATGGTGGGGAGCCAATGCTTGCTCCAATCGCCGATATGCGTCGTACATGGGAAGCGTGCAAGGATTTGTGGCCAACAGTTTGGTGGACAACAACGACAAACCTTGTATACAAACTCGACGATGAAAAGCGCCTATTCTTCAAGGAATGCTTTACAGACGGCATCTCAACTTCTTGGGACAAGAATATCCGATTTGATAACGAAAAACAGGAAGCTCTGTGGGCTAAAAACGTCCAAACACTTCTCGATGATGGGCATAAGATCACGCTTATGGTAAGCTTAAATCGTGCGATCACTGATATGAACCCGGAAGATTTCCTGCGTTGGGTTGGTGATATCGGCGTTCACTATTTGCATCTTGAACGAATCACCCCAAATGGTAACGCAACTCGCAACCCACACATCCTTCCTTCAAATAAAGAACTCGATGCTTGGATGCTGCGATTATGGGATGCAAGTTTGAAGCTTGGCACACATAAGTACTTTGCTAATCTGTTTTTGAACGGAATTTTGTCGAGCTTTGTGTCATTAACACATTCGGGTTGTCGTTGTCGAAGTTGCGAGAAGAAGATTTTCACCCTGAACGCAGATGGAACAATTGGCGGATGTCCAAACAGTGCAGTAGACAACACGTTCGGAACAATGGAAGATGATATTTTCTCGTTGCTTAGCAGCGAGGGGCGAATCGAAAACATTGCTTGTGAAACACAACGCAATCCGCTGTGCTACACGTGCGATGTTTATGACGTTTGCAACGGTGATTGTCACCAACTTGCATGGGAAGGCGACGTTTGTGCAAGTCCGAAATCGTTGATGCGTCGATTCAAAGCAGAGAACAATAGAGAACAGTATGAGATGTTCCTTAACGGGTTCATCGGCAAGGAGTAACTATGGCTATCGCTGGCACAGACATCACGAAAGACAATATCACTGGATCAGGTGGCGTTGACTTGAACTCGTTCAAGCAACAAATCACCGACGTTGTCAACGCACTCACAAAAACAACAAGCGTGTCCGCAAACGGGACTGCACTAGGTCAAAAGCCATTTGGTAGTGGTGCACCAATTAGTGGATCGTTGTCAAGCACCAACTATGGTGGAACACCTCCTCTGTCTGCGCCACTTGTCGCTCCTGGCACGGTGACGAATTCACCACAAGCAAGTGACATTGCAGGTGCGAACATTGCAGCAGCCACTCTGATCACATTGTTCCAAAACACAGCTGTATTACTGTCCCGTGTTCGTCGCTATTCAATGGTAAAAACATACCTTAGTCCAGCGCCTGTTATCCAACTATCACTTACAGAACCAGGCCGCTATGGTTATCTGACAACAACGTACCAAGCAAATCCAGCAACAACAACACCAGCAATCACGACATCTTTGGCAGCTCTTACTGGCGATATTAGTGCAGCAACGTTAAACACAGTAATTGACAACGTTGACACCGCAATTACGAACCACAGAAACACAACCGTCGCGTTCACGGAAACGTGGTGTCACTCAAGCTGTCACAGCAGTCATAGTTCAAGGAACCGTCGCTAATGACCACAGTTACAACAGAACTTCCGCTTTCAATGGACGCCTTGCGTCAGGTAATTACACAACCAGATGCAGGAGTGGTTGTTGACTACAACAACAGTAACCTCAAAGGCCGTGCAGCGCTCATTTACATGACGAATACAAACTTACCAAATGTTGCTCTGAACATGACAGATGTGTCTCTCGAAGAGAAGTTTGTACTCGTTGACGACTACATCACTCACAAGTCAATCCTGCATGTAGCACAACTAGTCAACACCGTTTTGAATGTGTTATTCGCCGTTCGGAAAGTTGACATTGGTGCTGAACAAGACATATTGGATCAAGTGTCGCTATTTCCACAAGAACATGTCGGCGAATATCTTGCAAATCCAACACGAGCTGAACACATCAACAAGCTGATTGAACTTCTCGACAGTCTACCTCTGTACGCTGTAACGTGTTCAACATCATTCCGCGAAGTATACGGTAAAGGAAAAGAAGCGTTTGAGCCGGTTAACGACATTGATCATACTGGTTTCACATTCGTCCACCTGTTGACTCATCCGTTGTTCCTCGAATATTTCACACAACCAGCTACGACGACACTGAAGTATTACGTTCAGCAGTTCGACGAGTACATGTATAACGGAAAATCGTTGTTTCCATTTTTGGTAAACTCGCCTGTATTCGGTATTCTTGAGTGTTACATCACAGGGGCGGTGGACCTTGATCAGCTGCTTACAGCACACTCAGAAATGAATGCTTTGGAAGGAGCTGCAGCCTAATGCTACACCTGTTCAACAAGATATACGTCAAGGGAGATCATCTTGTGAAAGGTTCGCGAGATGCAATTATCATCTCGCCGACCTATGGAAATGTTCCATTTTACACGACGAAATTCTCAACTCGGGCAAACAACGAAAAAACAGGCCAACTGTGCTATTCAGCAACGTCGCTCAAAGAACTGCTCGACACTCACTTTGGTGGATCTGATGCAAAATTCTTCAATTACCTCATGAAATGGCCTGCCGAGAAACGATTAACGATCTACGCCGATCTTCCGACAATGGTTGATATTGCAACGAGATTCTTCAAAACAGTATTCCCAAAGATGACGGAAGACACATATGTTGTGGTGATGAAGTTACTGCTCTCCCGTATCAACTACTACCTAGGCGGAGCTGTTTTGCCATTCGTAACATTAACAGAGGACCAGGCAAATTCATACCGCGTCGAAACACTTCAAATTCTTGAAGATGTTGGTGGATTGCGCCATCGATTTCAAGAAACTGCACGCTGGCGCCTGACAAAAGTGGCACGTGACAGTATCATCCGCAACTGCAGCGTTGAATACCAATTGGCGACCTATCTAACAAATCCAAAATGGGCACATGCTCGTGCGTTTGAGAAAAAGGCTGTGTCAATGGCTAAGAAGCAAATCATTCACGAATATGCTCTAGAAATTAAAGGAGCTATTGTTCGGAACTTCATGAATCTTATCGTTCTTGAACCGACAGCAACGTTCAATTCTCTGAAAGATTCACTCGAGACGTTTGTTCAACAGTTCCCTCAGTATGCATTTGTTCTCGATGATGGATTTGTGCCAGACAATGCCGAGCATATCTGGCTTAAATACAACATGGAGGATTTGAAAACAGTGTTTGATCGCGTGACACACAAGTTCGTGTTCATTGCACAGGACTACACACCTCTGTTGAAGAAATTGACGTTCGAAGATGTGTTGAAGTATGAGCTGGACCGGCCATATCGCTGCTTTTTGTTCAATGGTGACAACTATCAGGAAACTGTCAACTCTTACTTGATTGACTATATCCTGAATGCTTATCGGATGAACCAACACGAACAAATTCGCCAGCTGGCACTGTAAGGGAAAACAATGTTACACCTACTAAACAAAGTCTACATTAAACCAGACGCTGATTTCCAGCGAGGTCACGATGCAATTATCATCTCTCCGAAAACGAAGCTGTTTGACAGCGAACTTTTTGGTGTGGATGACATCGACTTTGGTAAGATCCACTTCACCGCAGAAACATTCGATGCTCTTGTCGAGGTATTTGGAAGTGAAGACGCTTTTGTACAGTGGTTGGTTTATTTCGATCCGTCGACTCGTCTGGTTGTACATTGTGATCCAGCTACATTCGAGCACATTCTGGTTCGATGGCTTAAGACGATCCTTCCAAACATGGACGGTTCGAGTTTTCACAGTCTGATTCGCATAATTTACGCTCGATACGGTTACCAGTTTGGTTATCCGTACGTTCCATTTGTTCGCCTAACACCAGACGCTGCTGCTGTGTACAAGAGCTTCTTAGCTCGTATTCCTTCAAAGGAACAAGCGGTGCAGATGTGGAATCAGGCACAGCCATACACTGTGAATGTCGATTCTGCTGCTGTAAGTTTGGAATACCAACTCGCCACATACTTGGATGATCCGACTTGGGAACATACCGACCAGCTGAAAGCAAAAGTCATCACCATGGTCAAGAAGTTTCAAGTTGGTTCACTACTCGATGTAAAAGAAGTCATGCTTGGGCACTTGTATATGTTACCAGACTTTGATCAGTTGAAAGATACACTGGTACACTATGTTACAGAACACCTCGAATACACATTTTTGCTGGACATGAAACTGACCTCAGACGACTACACACGATTGTACGATCAATACAATACAGCTGTACTGCGTCAGATCTACATTGATTACTTCAAAATGCATGCGGATATTTTTGACGAGACACAAGTTGAGAAAGATCACTTCCTCGATCCTGCAATCACATTTGAACAAATCATCGACAATGAGCTAGCTTCAATCGCTACGCGACAACTGCTTGGCTCGTGGGAATATGGCCTGACAGTCAACACTTACCTGCTAGACCACCTCTTTGCGCTCGAGAGAGCGAATGACCAGGCTGAGTTGAAGAAGTTCTCGCTCCTAAGGAGTTAGCGATGAGCATGGATTTCGTAATCGACTTCAACCTTGAGCTGTTACATGGTTGCAAGTGGAACTGCACTGGCTGCAATATTGGTAAGGAAGAACAAGACGGCTTTCTTGACGGCGATTTCGATCGTTTGATGCATTTGTTTGAGGATCTCGAGCGAAACTTTCACATCCTATCAAACGTTGCAATCACACCAACCGACTTCATTGTTTCGAACAACGCAGAGCAAATTTTCGTTCCAGAACTCAAGCTCATGCTTGACAAGTTCAAGGCGGTAACATTGAACACAACATTCCTGCACGATGATGACGTGCTGGAATACTGGGCAGCCAAACTACGACCGCTCCTCAAGGGCAATACTCTGAAGTTTAGTGTTCCTGTCGAACCAGATCACTATATGAACAAGAAGTACATGGCAAAGATCCTTCACAATCGTGACTACATGGTCAGTTTGCTTCCAGAAACGAAATACACAAAGACGTACTTGATCGGCAATTTGTACGAGTACAAGAAGTTCGTCGACTTCGAATTCTACAGCGAAGACTTTCACGATAAGTGGGATGGACACCTCGATTTGGTGATTACAGAGGGGCGTCTTAATTTGACGAATCCGTTCAACCGTCAGCGGTTGCGTCATATGATCGAATATCAGAACGATCTTTACAATCGCTCTGTTGAACACGATCACGGCAAAATCATCGTCAACTTCACGAATGGCAAACGTCACGAAGGCTATGATAAGGACTACGTGTACAAAAACGGTCGGATCTACGCACCAGTATTCGTTGGAGAACCGCTGGTCACGTTTGAGGAAGGCTACTATCTGGATCGATCAGTTGAGTGGAACACAGACAATCTCGTTGAGTTTGAGAATCGAATGACCGTAGAAAGCTTTGAATATCTGCCACAAACACAACACTGTGCTACCTGCGAATTTGCGAATGCGTGTGTTGCTCGTGGTCTTACCAAGTTGATGAAAACCTTGAAAGTTACGGACTGCTTGGCACCAAAGCCGGCTTTCACGTTCTTGAGGCAGGTTGCATGAGTCCAATCAAATTCTACCGCACGAGACCTGAACTAGAGTTCGTGCCTGATAATCGGCACATGGAATTGATCATCAAGCCTACAGAGGCATGTAACTTCAAATGCACGTTCTGCTCGAGCACGAACATCACAGACGAAAAAGCTAAAGTCCTCGACTTAGAGTCGATCTACGCCTTCCTCAAGCGGTTCCCCAACACACACTCAATCATTGTCAATGGTGGAGATCCATTGATGGTCAAGCCATGGTATTACTGGGAGATCATCAAATACTGCGACGACAACAACTTGCCGACAAACCTTAGCTTCACCACGAACCTATGGGCATTCTATAAGAAACCAGAGATGTGGGTAGACCTGTTCCGACACGATCGTGTCGGTGTCACAACGTCTTTTAACTACGGTAACACACGGCGAATTACAGATGATGAAGTATTCACAGAAGATATTTTCTGGAAGGTCAGCGATAAGGTGCTAGAGTATATTGGTTATCGACCAGATTTTATCTCAGTGATTACAGACGAGAACGAAGATACGGCAATAGATAATGTTCGTCTTGCACAGGCTATGAGTGTCGAATGTAAGCTAAACTACGCAATGGCAAGCGGAATACAAAGTGCACCATATCAATTGTCAAAGATTTATCGCACATATACAGAGATCTATGAACTAGGACTCTGGCCGTGGGAATATAATACCAAGCAGATGATGCAACGTTTGGACGGCAAAGCATCTAGCTGTCCACAACTACGTTCCTGTGATGAAGGCATTCGATGCTTACAACCAAGTGGTGATTATTACTCATGTGGCGCATTTGGTGATGATCGAGAATATCCAATCAACTTCCAACAAGAAGTGATTGAAGGTAAGTTCTTCACACCGCTTCAATCAGCACCAGAATTGCTGTCACTAAAAGAAGAATGTCACACATGTCCGATGTTCAAAATTTGCAATGGATGTCGTAAGACGATCACAGACATGAAACGTCATAATGTCGTTGAGGAACATTGCACATTGATGAAGACAATCGCGAAAAAGATCATCAATATCAATGACGAATCGGCTAACTTACTAATTGATCGCACGTTAAAGAAGGGAGCTCGCAAGTATGAGCCTTGTACACTAAATACCGTTCTCGCATAAATGAGCGTCGAGCCTTGGAGGACTGATATGAAGCTAACAGAAAAACAGAAAGAGGTTCGGCGACGTTATTACAAAGAGAACAGAACTGAGATTCTGGAACATCAAAAGAACCGACGCACTGCCCAGAAAAAACACATTACACAGCTCGGAAAAACATGGCGTGAAAACAACAAAGACAAAACGAAGCGATACGGGGAAAATCACTACAAGAATCACAAAGATGATTACACCACACGCTCCAGAAGGTGGCGCGAAAACAACCCCGAGCGTAAAATATTGGCCCGGCTGCGGGCAGGAGCGAAGAAAGAGCATATTCCATTCAATCTAGAGTTGGAAGACGTCAAGATACCGAATATATGTCCAGTTTTAGGCATTGCACTTGAAAGAGGAAGGGAAGCTTTTAAGAAACTACAATGTCCGTCGGCCGATCGAATTGTTCCAAAACTTGGATACGTTCGTGGTAATGTGCGATTTATAAGTCTTCGCGCCAACTTGATTAAATCGAACCGTCGGCTGAAGAACTGATAAAAGTATACGAGTATATTGTACGAGAACGAGCGAGAATGACTGATGAACCTTGCACAGCTAGTACTGCAACGCAAGCGTGATACCGATCAAGAATACACGATTCACTTGTTTGAGAAGTGCAATCTAACGTGTAATTTCTGTTGGCAAGATCACACTGCGAATATTGGTCTGGATACTGTTCGACAAAAGATTCCAATCTTATGTGAGATGCTTGATGAAGATCCACATCACAAGTATACAATCAACATCATGGGTGGAGAGGTTTTTGCTGATGATATCTTCACGGAAAAGATGTGGGGGGATTACTACGCTCTATGCTGGTGGTCACATAAACATGTTGAGAAACTAGGGAAGGACATTACGTTCAATTTCGTAACCAATCTCGTCACCACGAAGACAAAAGAAATTTTTGATTTGCTCCACGCATTGCGACGGGAAGGTGTTAAGGTTAAACTGACAACGTCTTACGACGCAAAGGGTCGCTTCAATAAAGCTCAACTAGCAACGTTCAAAGAGAACATTGAAGTATTTCGTAATGAGCTTGAAGGAATCAGCATGTTGCTCACAAAGCCAGTAATCAAGCAGCTTGTTGAAGGAAAGGACGAATATTTCAAGTATCTGTACGACCAGGGGTTCTACATCTACTTCGACTACTATTCACCAGAAGACGACTATCTGTTGGTCGGTCCATCTGATAAGGATCTGCTTAAGGCGTTCTACTTCCTGGTGGACAACTACCCGAATGTACATCCGATCAAAGAGTGGATTGAGAACCACACAAACTTCATGTCTTGTAGAAGCTCCAAACTGATCAACCCTGATGGTACGAAGTGCATGTGTGGGAATTTGCTGTTAGATAATAAGCACGTTGTAACGTTCTTTAAGGCAAAGATACAAAAGGCTGACAACGATGAAATTGAGAACAATTTTTTGAACAGATGGGATTGTTTGTCGTGCGAATATTTCAGTCGTTGCACGTTGGGATGCTTCGTCCAACACGATTTCATGAAGCGCGGACAGATGAAAGAGTGCCCTTTCAAGCTGACTTTCGATAAAATCACCAAGGGAACAGAAGTTGACATCGATCTCTTGGAAACATATTATGGGGAAGACCCTACAACTGACAATCGGGTACAGTGATCTATATATTGCACAAGTACTCCAGCACAGTATTCGTCGTCGTGCATCAATTGGCACAGATTTTCGTTTTGTGTTGCGTGTGTCGAATGTAGTAGAATCACCGCTTCTGTGGAACTATGAGGGAGATTGGTCAATCTTCCTCGACGCGAAAATGCTTTGTTTGTGCGACATAAAGGAACTTACGGAACATTTCGACCCGCAATACGCCGTTCAGTTTGTTAAGTTCGCTGAACAACCATTGGCTGTAGTTGTATTCAATCACAACAAATTTGGCCGAACACCCGATCTCCATGACAAAGAAATTGGAGACCTGCCTTCAGAGTTTAACAGCGAATTCCCAACAGCAAAAATTCTTCGGTACGACAACGACCCATACAACTCTCAACTTTGGAAAGATGAACTCGATGACATGCTCCGAACTTACAGTTGAGAACTTCATCTCCCAGCAATGGATCCATAAAAATCGCTACGTACTTAACGCAAGAACAGTGACACCTGAATGTGTTGAGTCCTTGAACGCACAGGCATTCAAACGATTCCAGTTATCAAATCATCAACGCAAATACTCGAAGTCGCCAATTCGAATCGATATCTGTGAGTGGCTAGAACGTCGGGCGTCATTCTCTCTACATGAATACGACTACACAATTCCACCAGGGTATGTAACGCCAATTGAGTTTTTTAGCGAGGCGCAGCCATGGCGAATGCTGTTGCTTTCTTTCGATCCATATGCGTCAATCCTGCAGCGAAAGCTGTTCACCGATGCACGATTCGTTGAACGTGCATACGAAGAAAAGGACGATATGTATTCACCGAAATCGTTCCTGTTGGAACAGATTGAACTTGGATGGCTTGGCTACAGCGAATTTGAAGACTGTATTTTCATTCACCACATACAAGTGCGAGGTGCACTCAAAGAAGGAATGCGATACAATGACCTTGTTTGGTTCTATAGATACTTGGTTCGTGCATTTACGCAGATGTTGCCCGAAGGGAAGTTGAAGCATGTGTACGCACCAGATGCAGCAACGTTGTCGCTGTACAGCGAACGTCTGGTCGGGAATGCGTCAATAGTACTTCCGTATTCGCGGCATGTGCTACGAAAGAGCGACTTTCATACGGTTGGCTGGGACGCGTTTGCAACACAATCACCAATCGCGGCGGCTAAATGCAAGATGCGTGATGTGTTACTGCCAGACGAGATAACACTTTGGAGATACGATTATAATGATCCACACACTTTGGCACGACAGAATTCTGATTGAAGACGATTTGCTTGACCCGCAAGGCTGGAGTAATTTTCGAGACTGGGTCGGAGTGGAATTTGGTCGTCGACAGACAAAACCAATTATGTCAATCGACCATCTCAACTTGCCACCTGAACTCGGTTACTACGCAGCCATGCTTGACGGTGCCGTGACAAACTATTGCGAAGCTTGTGGCATAGACTATGCAATGGATATTGTAAACCTACAGGCAACTTGGGTTGAGAATTACAACGAAACAAGTCACCATGAATTCGTACATGAACCACATCACGACCTTTCGGAAGGTGGCTATCTTGTTGCTGTGTATTATGTATGTACAGATGTGAATTCACTAACAAGATTTGTTGGGGGAGACCTGGCGATATACAAGGCACTGACATATAGTGAATACCCCGAGGGAATGGTTCACGTTCGTGCAATACCGAACCGGTTGGTTGTTTTTCCTGCTATGCTTTACCATCGCATCAAACCATACTTCGGTCGTTCCCCACGAATTGCATTGTCGGCTGTGTTGTCTAAATCAGCCGACACAGTTCAAAACAAGAGAGTTTGCACACTATGAACTTCTACAAATTGTGGGCGTATCCAATTTACACATGCGAAAACGTTCTCCTCGACACCGAACGTCAGCAGGTGGCCGACTATGTGCTACATCGATTCAAAGATCTGGACGACGACAAAATAGTCAACGTTCACGTTGCTGTTGATGGCGAGTTGGACAAAATTCCAAGCGATCTAAAGCTGTTGTATTACGCATTGTATGTGAAGTTTTCTCAATATGTCTTCGAATGCGGAAATCCTCTTGAAGAGTACTTTCTTCACAGGATTGCTATGAATAAGACTCGCGCATTCGTTCCAGGACGAGACGAAGGTGTGATTTATGAATTGCACGCGGACGATAGCGTGAATGACATTACATGCGTCTACTACGCTCAAATCGATACAGTACACGCTAATGGTGGTAGTGCCGGCGGCGACCTGCGAATCTACAACCGAGCGGTGCTCGACACAACCGATGATACACGCGAAGCGTATGTCACTTGCAAACCAGTTGACAATAAAGCAGTAATGTTCCCGGGCAGTTTGATTCACGAGGTTCGTCCATATTTTGGTGAGCGTCCTCGAGTTAGTCTAAACTACAAGTTTCGTCGTTACCGCAGGAACATCTCTTTGAAACCAAAGCTGGTAATATGAAACCAGTCACTCTATCAATCAATCCACTGTATCTGTGCAACTTTCGGTGCAAGTTTTGTTATCTAACACCAGAACAACTTGCAGACAAGAAGAAAATCGATCATGTCCGTCTTGACCAAATGCTCTCTGAGGTCACAATGGTTACGGCAATCCAACACGTTGACTTGTACGGTGGAGAAATTGCACTGCTTTCCGATGAGTACTTTGATGATATGAAGCGGATCATCCGACAGTACTACTACAAGCCGATCAACGTTGTCACTAACCTGTCGAGAGTTCCGAAATTTTTCATGCCACCTGACATTCAATTGTCCGTGAGTTTTGATTTCGATTGTCGCGAACGGTACGAAGAAGTGTACAGAAACATGGCAACTGTTCAGAAGCCGCTGCATGTTCTGGTTTTAGCTAGCAGGTGCTTAATCGACAAAGACGTCGACTACATGATTATGATGCTGAACACATTACAAAATGTTCGGACAGTTGAGATCAAACCGTATAGCACGAATCAAGCAAACCAACATACCGTGTCGCACGCAGACTTCGAACGATTCGTTAAACGTTGGTTGACGAGTCGGATTCCAAAACGATTTGCGTTTATCAACGAGCAGAAGATTATCGAAGCGCTTCGCGGATCGTACAACGCATTTAGTGATGACCATGTCTATATCACCCCTAATGGCAAGTTTGCGGTGCTTGATTTCGACGAGAGCGATCACGAGAAGTTCACAGAGCTCGACCACTTTGTGGACTATGTCCGGTGGACAGAACATGAGAAACAACTAATCGGAAGCAATTCATACTGCCAAACCTGTCCATATTTCGGTCACTGTTTGACAGAACACTATCGTTGGGTGAAAGATCTCGAAAACTCGTGCAATGGTTACAGGTTCCTTTTGGATTGGTGCAATGAAAGAATGGAAAATCCGGCAGCAAATCTATGATCGTACGTGGCACGACCACGATGACTTGGTCTGCCATTCAAAGATCATTGACACCAGTGAACTGGGATTTGATCCCAGCTTTGCAGGCAAAGTTGGTTCATATTTTATGTGGGAATGGGATGTTCTCGTCTATCCGGAGAAGTCGTATGCAGTTGCAATGGTTTACGCAAAACTGCTCGAGAAATACTTCGGTGAGAACTTCTATGAGGTGTTAGACGATCAAGATTTGTTGCTTGGCGACAAGTACTTTGTTCGCTACAGCAAAAACAAAGAATGGTACGACAAGTTGATCGCAACTATGGACGAATGGAAATTGTGGGACTTTGAAAACAGCAAGTTACCGCAGGTTCAGGCGACCATCACGTACTTTAAGAAGGAGTTTCAGCTGATCTAATCGGGTAGGGAAGTCCATATAAATAAGCGTTTATGGAAAACCATGAAACGCTGCACTTGCTCACTACACGAGGGAACAAATCCTCTCCCCATTTCATTCTTCACCAAAGACGCATCGACCTCTGATAGCCTATCCCGACTGTGTCGACTTTGTTCTCAACGACGCTCCGCGGAAATACGAAATAGACGCAGAAAGAAACAACAAACGCTCACGAGAGAGCGATACAAAAACGATCCAATGTTTCGAGCGAAAGCTTTGGCTAGCTCTCGGTCCTACCAGCGCAGAAGACTTGCTGAAGACCCTATGTATGCACACAAATTGGAGATGTGGAGGAACGCACGATCGCGCGCTGTACGAAAAGGTCTAACATTCACAATAACAGTCGACGACATAAGCATCCCTCAGCGTTGCCCCATTCTTGATCTTCCGTTGACGCGAAATCAGGGCAGGCGAGGTCCAACGGAGGAATCTCCGACACTCGATAGAATTGATCCAAAGCACGGCTACGTTCCTGGAAATGTCATCGTGATCAGCATGCGGGCGAACACCATCAAAAGTTTTGGTACGCCAGAAGAACACTTCAAGATTTACCGGTTTCTATCACAGTTGACTCAGAGATAAATACTGCAAAGTACAAGGACTTCCGATGGCTGATTACATCATTAACTTCACCGACCCTATGAATGGTTCGTTCCTCATCAAACCGATGACGACGAACGGACCAGCGTCTCCGGCAGCAGTTACACCCCTCGACCCACAAGCGACTTCAGCAAATACATCGATTGTTCTACTCGGTAAAGGGATGTTTGAATATGGCGAACGTGTGGCAGAATCGTTCGTTCATATGTTGGAACATTTCGCGTTTCCGACGCCCCCAGCATATCCGATTCAGGGTCAAATTTGGTTTGATAATGGAACTCCTGGTCTGTTCGTCTATGACGGTGCAGTATGGAATCCAATTCTTGTTGGCAGTTTTCCGATTGCCGGCGATCTTGATATGGGTGGATTCAAGATCGAGAATCTTGGCGATCCTGATAGCGCCGACGATGCCGTTAACTTAGGATTTGCTGACACTCGATACGTGAACGTAACTGGTGATACAATGACAGGTACGTTGACTGTGTCGTCAGCAGACATCGTTTTGACAGGAGCAGGTTCGCAAATCACATTACCAAACGCACCTGTTGCTGCTACCGATGGTGTTAATAAAGCGTTTGTTGATGCATTGACTTTGGACAGTTTGGTAGATGTTATCATCACGGTTCCTGTTCTTAACCAATTGTTGCGTTATAACGGTGTAAACTGGGTCAACGCAACAGTTCTCATTCCAAGTGTTCTTGATGATCTGTCTGATGTTGCGATCACCGCTCCTGTTGTTGGTGATGTTCTGACATTCGACGGCTTGGTGTGGATTAACCAAGCGCCAGCTGCGTTTACAGATCGATATGTAACGGCTGGTGCAATGATCGGAACAACTCTGCAATTGTCGTTCTCAACAGCTGTCCCTTCACCAACGATCAACATTGCTGGCATTGCGCCGGACGGTCATACTCATCTTGCACCACAGGTGCTGTACAACACGAATCAGCCAGACCCAACATGGGTCGGTCCACCACCAACATATCCGTATCCGTTCTACAACGACAGCTACCTACGCGAATTGCTCATCACGACCGCAACGGGCTATCCAAATCCACAATTTCCGTATGGCCTCAACTTGCAGACAATCATCAACACAACCGACCAGGCTCTATATCAGCTTGTGGATATTGATCGACAGGAAATTCTGCAGGGGGATGGCGCAACATCGCTGTTTACGATGCGGGGCCAGTATTTGGTCGGTCGTAACAAAGTTAAGATTTTCAACAACGGCGTCAAACAATACGCAAGCCAGCGCGCTGTTCTCAACGTGGAGTTCGAAACACAAGTAGCACCAATTCAATCAATTAACGTTGGATCTGATACTGGTCTTGCCGACGGTACGTATTCATTTGATATCATCGTCAATGGTACATTGTTCACAGGTGTTACTGCACCAACTGTTACTGTTGCAGAGGACAGGGACGTTACGGCAGTTGATGGAACAGGAGGACCGTTAGGTCCTCTCACCACGACCGGAACAACTTGGACGATTACCGATCCACTCGGCGATTTCGCTGACACACTTGGAATAGGTACAATTTTCACTGTGACGGGAGCTGGTCCGGGTAGCGGCACCTACGTTGTTTTGACAGCAACGTGGGATGGAATTGGCGAGACAGACATCGTCATTGATCCGTCGGGTCTTGGAGTACCTGGCATGTTTACAACTATTCCAATTGGCACAACGGTCACGCTCGGTGTCACTACACTACGCAAACCATACTACTTCCAACAACTAAAAGAAGATCTCGATGTTAGCTTTGTGGCCAATGCGATTCCGGCGATTGTGTCATTTTACAACAGCACTCTATCGTTCGAATCAGAAGTTGTTGGAACCGGCTCGACTGTGTTTTATGTGCCCGTGGCGAATGACTTGTTTGACGAAATGCTAACAGCCGGTGTTGTAACTCCAGACTTTGTTTACTCGGGTAGTATGGTGAGTATTGACGCAGCTGACAACACTGTCAGCCCAGACGAGTTCCAAGTAATTGGTGATTACACTGGTGCCTTTCCAACTGGTGTTCGCTTCATTGTGTTCGGTTCTACAGGCAATGACAATGACGATGAATACGTCACAGTAGCCAACGCAACTTTTGCTGCCGGTTTTACAACAATCTATGTGACCAACGGAGCGATTTCTGTCAACGAAGCAAGCGGCGCCGGTACGGGAGATATTTTCTTTGAGCGCACACTTGCATATGACGAAGTTGGTACACCGAATAACAATTCCGATCAAATTCAGTTCACTGTTGCACCAGCCACCGGTGATCTAATCGAAGTATTGATTGCACCATAAGGATAGGTCATGACATCATCATTTGACATCATCAAAGCGGACGGTTCAACATTCACGATCTACGCGTTAGAAGGCGACGGCTCGAGCAATCTTTCACTCCCACGACAAGTACTCAGTGCGGTGCTGTCTGGTGGCGCAGGTGTAAACTACTTTGAACTTGGTGATGATCTCACGTACCGATTTGTACCAGGGTTCACCTTCAACGTTATCATTCTTGATCCACTGTCCTTCCCACCGACCGCAAACGAAGGAACGTATACGGTCGTAACATCATCATATGTTGGGAACGTTACACGAGTTACAGTTGCTCAAACGATTCCTCGCGGATTCTTTACAATCAACGGAGTGACAATCGGTTCCCAAACATGGCGAATCAGTGGTAATCATGCTGCTGAATTTGGCGCTGGTACAAGTATCATTGTCACAAACAACTCTGGTAATGGGAACAGTGTATATACTGTTGTATCGGCAACGGTTGTTGGTCCGAATACTGAAATCGTAGTATTGCAAACAATTCCTGGTGCTTCAGCTGGTGTTGCCGTCGTACAATTTTTTGCGGCTCCTGTTTTCACACCTGCCACAACACTCGGAATTACTGCTGGTTTGTATGATATCCGTCTTGCTATCGACGGTGGTGCTTCCTCGATATATACAGTGACCGCCACGGGCACTGACACTATGGCGTCAATGGCTGCTCTTCTAACAACAATAACAGGTCTGACTGTTACTGTTGCAAATAATTACTTCACATTTACAAGCGGTACAACAGGTACTGGTTCGTCTGTTGCTGTCGTAACACCAACTGCTGGCATAAATCCGGACTTATTCGCTGCTATTGATATAGCAAAAACAGCAACACATACGTCCATTAGTACACAAGGCCGCGCTGCATCATCTGGTGATGGTTTACTAACTGTTAACTCCTACGACATTGTTGGCGTTGTTCCAGGTGTTGGAGGCACTTGGACTATAGCCGGCAACACCGCATCACGATTCCCGATTGGCTCTGGATTTGCCGTTTCTGGCAACTCTGCAGGGGATGGTAACTATTCTGTGGCATCAGCAACCAACGTTGGCGCAGACACGGATATTGTTGTCACGGCAACTATTCCATTGTTGTCCGACACGACAGGTGCAGTTCTTGTTGGAAACATTCCACTTGGTCATATTCAATATCACTTGACCGTTGCCGATGCTGGCATCAACACGTCGTTCGACCTGCTTGGTAAAGGAATGCCAAACTGGGGCGCAACATTCCAAGGTGACATTGTTCGAGCTCTTGAAAACCATGCCGCTTCAACGCCACCTGCAGCACCTATGTCTGGTCAATTATGGTATGACACTGGCGCAGCAACCTTGAATCTGTTTGCATCAACGATCTATGATATTGTTGCCGTCGACACCGTAGGTCCTGTATATGTGTGGACAATTTCTGGTAACCATGCTGCTACTTTCTCGACACTTAACGCTCGATTTGCAGTGTTTGGTAACACTGGTATCAATGAAGCAAACATCGCCGTTCCGGGCACATATTCCGCTTCGTCGGTGTATCAGATTTTGTCTGCTGTAAACGTTGGTCCAAACACAGAAATTACAATCAATACAACTGTATCTCCTCCTCTTTCAAACTCGATCCCAAGCGATGCAACCGGTGACGGTAAGTTATATTTGATGAGTGATTGGCACGAAATTGCGTTGACGGAGAATGTTCTAACGTTAGATTGGAAAAATTCTGTCCGCGCAGCAACAACAGCAGCACTGCCAGCAGTGACATACAACAACGGACTTTCAGGTGTTGGTGCAACACTTACAGCAACCGCTAACGGTGCTCTCCCCGCACAGGACGGTGTTTCTCTTGCTTTGAACGAACGATTGTTGGTTAAGAATCAAGCAAGCGGACTGCAAAATGGTATCTATACCGTAACACAACTCGGCGATGGCGGCAATCCTTTCATTCTCACACGAGCTGTAGATGCTGATACAAATGCTGATGTAACAGCTGGAATGGCGATGGTTATTGAAGAGGGAGCAACATATAATGATGCAGCTTTCTTCTTGGGAACAAACAATCCAATCACCGTCGGCACAACCGCATTGATGTTTGTTCAGTTGACAGCATCAATTGCTGCGCCAGTCAATGAGATTGTTTACGGCACTGGCGTCGGTGTGACATCTGAGGCAGATTTCACGTGGGATCCGACGACAGACACCTTGATGCTTGGAGGTGTTGGTGATTTAGGCACAATTACTAACGGTGATGGTGGAACAATTGAATTCGACGCTGGCGTGATTCGCCTAACGGGCGACAACGGCGATTTCATCGAAATTGGCGCAAGTATCAATCTTACCGGTGTTGCAGGCACAACCGGTTCAACAATCACAATTGCAGCCGGAGATTCGTCCGTTGCTGCTGGCGGAACAGTTGCCATTGTTGGTGGTGATGCAACACTTGTTGCAGGTGGTCCTGTAACGATTACAGGTGGTACTGGTGGTACAAGTCTTGGTACCGGCACTGGTGGTGCTGTATCGATTACTGGTGGTACAGCAGGCGCTAACTTGACAAATGGTGGCGCTGTCAATATCCGAGGTGGTTCAGGTGGTGTAGTTGGCGTTAGTGGTGGTGGTGCTGTTAACATCACTGCGGGTGATGGTGTCGGAGCAACCGGAGGCGGCGGTGGTTCTGTCGTACTTACTGGTGGTACGCCAACCATTCTTGGTATTGGAGGTGGCGTTTTAATTCAAGGAGCACAAGGTCTTGGCCTTGGAAATGGCAGCGGTGGTGTTGTACTTGTTGGTGCTAATGGTGCTGTAGCAGGCGGTAACGGTGGCTCTATTTCGATTACAGCTGGCACAGCAACAAGTGTATTCACAGCCGGAACTCTCTCTTTGACAGCAGGCGGTGGGGGAACAACAACGGTCGGTGGTGCAGTAACAATCACTGGTGGTCCAGGCGGTACAGTGTCAGGCACTGGCGGTGCAGTAACAATCACTGGTGGTATACCAACAAGTGGTGCCGGTGGTGCGGTAACACTACAAGGTGCTAACTCAGCAACTGGTTTCCAAGGAGGCAATGCAACACTGCAAGGTGGACGAGGTGGTTCAACCAATACCGGTGGAAACGCTGTAATCACAGGCGGCCTTGGTGGTACGACAAGTGGTGCAGGTGGCAACGTTCTCATCACTGGTGGTACACCAACAAGTGGTGCAGGTGGCCTTGTCGTCATAGCAGCCGGTAACGCAACTGGTTCAGCAACTGGTGGAGATGCTTCGCTAGCGGGTGGTACAGGTGGTACAACCGGCACTGCCGGAACTGTAACAATCATTGGCGGTGCAGGTGGATCAACTTCAGGCAACGGTGGTAGTGCTACTCTTCGTGGTGGATCTCCGAGCAACGGTAACGGTGGTAGTGTTATTATTCTTGGTGCAACAGCAGCGGGAACTGGTGCTGGAGGCGATGTATCGATTACAGGTGGCAACGCATCGACAACCGGCGAAGGTGGTGACATCACACTCACAGCGGGCAACGGTGCTACATCAAGAGGTGGCATTGTTACTCTCAACGGTGGTACAAATCCATTTGCTGGCACCGTCAATGCCATCTCAATCAACGGAGGATCAGCAACAAATGCTGGTTCTCTTGGAAACGCTGTTCAAATCAACGGTGGCTCACATACAACCAATCAAGGTGGTACGGTAAGCCTTACTGGTGGCACAGGTGGTACATCTGGAACAGGTGGAACCGTAAGTTTGACAGGTGGTACACCTGGTTCAACGTCAACAGGTGGTGCGATATCGATTGCTGGCGGTCCTGGTGGATCGACATCCGGTGCAGGTGGATCAATTACACTTATAGGTGGTATTCCGACTGATGGAAACGGCGGAAGTATCACAATCACTGGTCGAAATGCCGTTGGTACAAACCGTGACGGTGGTAACGTCACACTTACACCTGGCACTGCAACAGGCTCAGGAACAGCTGGTAGAGTGATTATCAATGGTCCTGCTAAGCTTGGACCATTTGCTGAAACGTTTGCAAGTCCATCAATTTCTGCTGGTACGTTGACATTGGATCTCACCACAGCAAATACGTTTAGTGTGTCACTGAACCAAAACATTACCACACTCAATATCAACAATCCACAAGCATCAAGTGCACATGGCTTTTCAATCATCTTCACAGCTGACGGAACATTGCGAACAATTACATGGCCGGGTAGTGTCAAGTGGGCAGGAGGTACTGCACCAACCATGACTGCGACAGCAGGAAAGGTTGATATTTTGACATTCTTTACGGTTGATGGTGGAACTAACTGGTACGGTGTGGTCTCCGGTCAAAACTTTTAATGGTGTAGCATGACAATTGCTCGGTCATTCTTCAGGCAGGCTACAGGAAATTTACAGGGAGCAATGTTGTTTGGCTGGGGAAATGCTACCACAGCAGAAACAGGCACTGGTCTGGGATCAATCACAGGCATATTTGGTCAGTGGGCAATGGCACCAATTTTTCCAATTGATAATCTTAGTTGGAACACATTGAGTGTCGGTGCTGCACACACCCTTGGAATTAAATCAGACGGCACGTTGTGGGCGTGGGGTGAAAATACAAACGGAGCACTTGGTGATGGAACTATAACATCAAGATCGTCCCCTGTGCAAATTGGAACGTCAAGTTGGTTATCTGTTAGTGCTGGTAATGCTAATAGTTTCGGTATTCGTCTTGACGGTGCATTATTCGCCTGGGGGACAAACACAAGTGGTCATCTAGGTACCGGCAACACAACAAACTTTTCATCGCCAGTGCAAATTGGAACATCAAGTTGGTCAATGGTTAGTTCTGGTGAACTTTGGACTGCTGCACTTCGCAGTGATGGAGTTTTGTTTACCTGGGGCAACGCTGGAGACGGTAAACTCGGTGACGGAACAATCACTAGTAAATCATCGCCCGTTCAAATCGGTGCATCAGTCTGGACGTCAGTTAGTGCTGGTTCACACCACGGTGCATCTATTCGCTCAGATGGAGCTTTATTCACATGGGGTCGAGGCGTAAACGGACAACTAGGTGACGGAACGTCGGTTAGTAAGTCATCGCCAGTGCAAATCGGAACATCAAGTTGGAGCATAGTAGACGCTGGTCAAGATCACACAATGGGCATTAAAATAGATGCAACGCTTTGGGCTTGGGGTGCAGGCACAAACGGAAAACTTGGTGATGGAACAACCGTTTCTAAATCTTCCCCTGTTCAAATTGGTACGTCTAGTTGGAATGCTGTTGCGGCTGGTCGTGAATTCACTTTCGCTATACGGTTAGATGGTATGCTGTTTTCTTGGGGTGAAAACGATAGTGGTTTGCCTGGACAACTTGCGAATTTGACATTCACAAACACTTCCTCCCCTGTTCAAGTTGCTTCAACAGCTAGTTGGACAATGGTGTCGACTGCTAGAACGACAAATGGAAACTCAGGCATGACTGGTGGAAAACGAACTAACGGTCAAATTTACATTTTTGGTAACGGTCCTGGTGGTGAGGAATTCGGATTCACCTATTGGGTCCCTGCTACTATTAGTCAAACACTGCCGTATCCATCCGCCTATGCTGAACATCCAACATCTAGTGCACAAGCACGAAGCTGGAGTGTGATCAGCTCCGGTGACAACTGGAGTGTTGGCATTCGTTCTGATGGTAGTCTTTGGTCGTGGGGGACAAACACTAACGGGCAACTTGGAAATGGAACAACCGCTGCTACGTGGCCGCCTACACAAATCGGTGCGTCTAGTTGGACTGCTATAGCGGCTGGACCGAGTCATGTAGTTGCCATTCGTTCGGATGGTGGATTGTTTACCTGGGGTGCTAACGGTCAGGGACAACTTGGTGATGGATCAACAACAGCAAGATCCTCACCAGCTCAAGTTGGTACTGAGAGTTGGGTTGTTGTTACTGCTGGAGGACATGGAACATTCGGTCATTTCTCTGGTGGCATAAGGGTTGGTGGAGCCTTGTTTATGTGGGGCAGAAACAGCGAAGGTGCACTTGGTGATGGCACAACAACAAACAAATCGTCACCTGTGCAAATTGGAACATCGAGTTGGAATGCTGTTGCTACTGGTGATTTCCACACGGTTGCAATTCGATCAGGCGGCTCACTATTTGCATGGGGATTTAACGGCAGTGGACAAGTTGGTGATGGATCAACAACAAACAGATCATCTCCTGTGCAAATTGGAACATCGAGTTGGAATGCTGTTGCAGCAGGCGAATCATTTACTGCTGCAATCCGAAACGGAGGTAATATTTTCACATGGGGCAACGGTGGAAATGGTCGTCTTGGTGATGGAACTATCGTTTCCAAGTCATCACCTGTGCAGATCGGAACCTCGGTGTGGACACAGATTACGACCGGTTTCGCATATGTGCTTGCTATACGAAGCGACAACGCTCTCTTTGCATGGGGCAACAACGCAAGCGGACAACTTGGTGATGGAACGGTCACAAGCAGATCGTCCCCTGTACAGATTGGTTCTTCCTACCAATGGTCAAGAATTTCCGGTGGTATTGATAGTTCGCTTGCCGTTGCAACTTAAATTGTGTAGGCTGTTTGAAAAACAACTACAACCCTATGCACCCCATTGACAAACAACTTGATCACATGCTTCACGGACGTTTTGGACGTGGATGGCAAATTTCAGAAAACCTCGACAAAACAATGCCCGATGATGCACGACATCTGTTTAATCGAGGTTGGTTCCTACTCAATCAAGGGAAATTTCAAGAAGGCTATCAGACTCTCGAAGCTGGTCGCTTTTTGAATGTCTACGGTTCTGGACATATAGGCACACAAAAACCAATCTGGAATCCTGCAGAAATGTCCCTCGCAGGGAAACGTGTGATTCTGGCTCTCGAGGGCGGCTATGGTGATGAGTTAATCAATATTCGATTTGCAACACCACTTGCGGAGCGAGGTGCAACTGTTATAGTTCGTGCAAGTGAAGCGGTCCATTGTTTGATTAAACGTGTCAAGGGCGTTTCGGAAATTATTACACCTTATCAAGTTCGAGATGTTCATCACGATTGTTGGATTCCTGGATTCAGTGCTGCTTGGTTGCTCGGTTACGATTACTCAACCTTGATCAATGCTCCGTACCTTACACCACATCCTCAATCGGTTGAAATTTGGAAGAACGTGATTAAAACCGATAAACTCAAAGTTGGCATTCGATGGAGCGGAAATCCAAAGTTTGAACATCAGCAATTCCGTCGGTTTCCTGTTGAACCTCTACTTGCATTGTCTGCATACCAAAACGCACAGTTATACAGTCTTCAACGTGATAATGACTTGTTGGACCTTCCGAACAACATTGTCGATTTGCAACACTTGTTAATATCGTGGGAAGACACAACTGCTGCAATTGCGAATATGGATTTGGTGATCTCCTCGTGCACAGCAGTCGCTCATCTTGCGGCAGCAATGGGTAAACCAACATGGGTTCTTGTTCCAATTCTACCGTATCACATCTGGACATATAAAGCACCAGAATCACGTTCTTCTCCATGGTATGGAGACAACGTTCGGCTTTTCCGACAAGCAAAGTATGAGTCGTGGGAAAAGCCGTTTAAGATGCTACACAAGCAGTTTGGCCAATGGATAAATACGACGAAATCCTCATAGGCTGACCATTATGCAACCACCAATTTCATTAGCACAAATCGACGTTGATCCACTTCGTGTAGGACAAACCCACACTGTTGAAGCTCAAACCAAAACAAACACATTCCAAGAAGTGTTTATCAACGGTCAAAGTTTTGAGATCGACTCTGCGGAGAATACAACAAATCCTGACAGATTCACCATTGCTGATGATTTCACAGACATCTTCACGACAGGCACAACGTTCTTTGTTAGCGGATCCGCCGGCAACGATGGTACGTATACCGTTGTTGAAAATGCAACGTTTGCGGCTGGGTTTACAACAATCTACGTAACAAATGGGTCGATTACTACAAATGAAGGCGCTGGCCTCGGCACGGGATTCATCAATACAGGAGAACGGTTGGTCCTTCCGAACAACTCTGCAACACTTATTAACGTCTTCTTAGTGGGCCGTGACACAGTAGCCTCGCCAGGCGAAGGCGCTGGTTTCATTACGCGGTCGGCGTTCGTTCGTGATGCAACAGCCGCATCCGTTGTACGTATTGGAGGCCTCGTTGACAGCTTTTCAAGAGAGAACATGGCTGGAACACCAGATGTCGACCTGACAGCAGATACGACCAACGGCTCGATTAAACTCGAAATCAAAGGATCCACCTCTGGTAATGTGGTTGTATGGAGTGGTGTTGTTCTCTTGCAACAGATTGAAACGTAATGGTACAATGTCCTAATGGCTGACATTGATATTGACTTTCGTACCGACTTTGATCCAAAGCGCGTCTTCAAACAGATCATTCCTGCTTCGATCATCAAGAACGATGATCTCGAGAAGCACAACTGTGGACACTATTTTCAAACGATTCCTGTTGATCCTGTCACAGGGTTAGCAGCTATTCCTTATGAAGAAGCAGAGGTCTTGGGATACTTTAAGATTGACTTCTTACATCTGGCTGTGTTAGACAACTTCACAAGCAAAGACGAAATTCGAAAGCTGATTCGTCAATCACCTGATTGGACCCTTTTATTACACGAGGAACACGTTTCAAAACTCTTCCAAGTCCATAAACGAGCCGACTTGTTGAAACGAATTCGGCCAAATTCAGTTCAGGAATTGGCCGATTGTATTGCATTGATTAGACCATCAAAGAAATATCTCATAAATAGATATGTAACAGAGATTAACAATAGAGAAACAATACAAAGAGAATTATACGAAAAACCAACAGAGGGTGGTAGTAAATGGTTTAAAAAAGCTCATGCGATCAGTTACGCGTTGACAATAGTGCTTCAGTTACACCTTATCCAACAAGGAAAGTTGTAGGAGCAAACGAAACACGCCGTCTAAAAGCAGCTTCAACATTCACTGATAAAGCCAACGTTGTCCACAGTAAGAAATTTTTACCGAAAGGCTTTCCTTTATGAAAACACTTGCCACAATCAATTTGAGCGACAACCAAAAGCGCGTTATGGCGAAAATTCTTGCTGCGCCAACACCAAAAGTAGCACTTGACAGCATCAGTAAGAATCAAAGCTTGATCGCAGCTCGTGACCAGCTCGCAAAGATTGGAATGGTTTCACTGAATCCCAATGGTGCATCGGTAACAGACAAAGGTACAAAGGTGATGCAAGACGAAGCACTTGTTGATGAGGGTGGACAACTAACGCCAGATGGTGAACAACTTGCACACACGGACGTGGATGGCAAGCCAGAACAAGACAAAGCCGCTTCTCCCACGCCGACTGATATGATGGGACAGCCAGAACAACAGCCACAGGCACCGGCTCCAGGTACTCCGCCACCTCAAAGCCAACCAGATCAACTCCAGTTGCAAAGTGTCAACTGGGAACGATTCAAGTTACTTCGGGAACTGCTCAAAGGGTAATACTGTAGTTGAGTATCGAATCTCGACACCCGCAGGAAGAGCCTTGCGTCGTCGACGCTTGATACTTTTCACCTGTGCCATGGGAAACTTTGGCACAGGACCAATCACTCTAGAGATGAATTCAACGTTTAACGAACGATAGATTCGTGACGTTTCGCTAGTCATTCCACGGCGAGAGAATTCAACCGAGACAGGGAATCGGGAGCGATTCTCGAAGTACCAATCCGCTGCAGCAACAATCAAAAATTCTTCATTAACACTTTCAGCGCCGCAGTAATCAAGAACGAACGCTTTAATTGTTTCGTCGTCAGCGTTGTCAACAATCGCAAGCATTGGCTGCTTGCGATAGACGATCATGGTTACGAATGGATAGCCTTTGTATTCTTTCGGGTGTGCTTCAATGATGAGCGGAACGTTGGTTTTCTTTGCTGTCTTCTTTTTGACCGTCATTACAACCTCCAGAGTGGGGTTATTTATCGGATGGGTACCACGCTTAAAACACAAAGTAAATATGTCAAAGGAGGGGCAAAATATGTGCGTTGTCAGTGTGATTACCGAATACGGTCGCGATAGAATGAGTGCTCCCTGGACGCCAGAACAGTTACAAGCATTCAAAGTTCTGATCGAGCAGGCGCAGAAATTTGACAAGTTAACCGATCAACCGAACTGCGAGGATCCTGCAAAAGCTGTGTGGATTGCAGGTGTTGAAGAATCAGTTGGAGCCATCAAGAATGACGTTTGAATGCCCGCCACTCAAGTTCGCTCACGACGCGCTTGAGCCATATCTCTCGAAAGAGAATGTTGCACTCCATTACGAGAAGCACACAAAAGGGTACTTCAAAAAGACGAATGAGTTGATCGAAGGCACTGACTTTGCAAAGGCCAAGTCGCTCGAAGACCTTCTAACAAAAGACAACTTGATGAAGGCGGACAGCAAACTATTCAATCAAGCTGCACAAGCGTGGAACCATACATTCTGGTGGGAAAATCTTGCAGCAAATGGCGGTGACAAAAATCCATCACATGAATTGATGGAAGAGATTGATAATCACTTCACCGACTTCATAACATTCAAGAAGAAGTTTGTTGAAGCCGGAATGGGCCAGTTCGGTAGTGGTTGGGTGTGGCTTGTTTGGAAGAACCGATCGCTGTCAATCGCAACAACACCAAATGCAGGTACGCCACTTACAACACATGCAAAACCATTGCTTGTTGTTGATGTGTGGGAGCATGCTTATTATCCGACATACTTTAATGATCGCGAGAAATATTTGAAGAAGATTTGGACCATTGTAGACTGGGGCACGATCAATGAGCGATTCGGAAAACTTTGAAAGTGTAGAGATCGAAAAGTCGGGTAAGAATCCAAACCGACGTGGTCGCAAGCCAAATCCAAACTGGCTGCCGTACAACGAAGCAAAAGAGTTCATTCGCAACGAGCTGATTCCTTCTCGCGCAAAATATATCGAGTGGTGGGATGCGAATAAGCCAAAAGCTTTACCGCGATTCCCTTACCGTGTGTACAAAGAGTGGGTATCTTGGAATGAATTTCTTGGAACGAACAACAAGTTCCAAGAACAGGGCAAGAAATGGCGCTCAATCGACGAGGCTATTCTTTGGGCGCACAGTCTCAAACTGGGCTCTTACAAACAGTGGATGGACTTTTGCCGAGAGAACAAGGACAAACTACCTCCTGATATCCCTGCGCGTCCAGATCTTGTCTACGAACGTTGGCGGAGCTGGAGTCACTGGTTGGGTAATAAACCGGTCGAAGCAGTTGAAGCAAAGAAGGAAGCTGAGAAACGTAAGATTTTCTACATCATCCGTATGCCAGAAGTTCCAATGAATGTTCTGAACTTTGGCACGGAGGAGTTTGGGTTGTCTGGTATGAAAGAACGGTGGGAACGAGATCATTACCACCTAGTGAAATTCTATTGGTACAATCCTGAGAAAGCGATTGAGATCAAACGATGTGTTGACATGCTGACAACACCTTACAAGGAAGACGATCGTCAGCGAATTGTCCCGAACGTTTTCGAGGTAATGTACTATCTCGATATGCTGATGGATTCCGTTCGAGATCTTAATGCTTGATCAACAACCAAGAGAACTCACCAAGCCATAACGTCTTTGGTTCCGAAAACTCGTAGTACGATACTCCTTCGTCGATCGCTGTCGCAACACGCTGCAACGCTTTCATCGTTGCTGCTTCATCAATTGTCGCCACATCCAAAACAACACGAAAATGTCCGTCGATCAACTCAACGCATTCACAGGTTGTTGTTTTGTTTTCGTTATGAATGTCGAGAAGTGCAAGAGAAACACCATCAGCGGTGTCAGGGATTACAGCTTGGTTCTTGTTGGTTCGATCTAGGAGTTGCTGGAACAGTGCATCGATATAATCGACGCGTGTTGTAACGATTTCAATGTCGACGTATTTGTCAGTTTTACGTACTTGGTTGGGATAGCTCTGTATTTGTGTTATTTGTGTCTGCATTTGTTATTATAACCTCCGCTTGTGTTGCAGCCGGCTCTTCCTCACCTGTTGGACTTCTTTCAGATGGTGGTCCGAGCCGTTGTAGTGTTACAAGCATCTGAACGGCCTGCTCGCTAATGTTCTTCAGCTTTTTCTTGTAGAACTTCTTCTTGTACTCTGTTTTTGCAGAGAGGATCTTTTGGCGATGTGCTTGAGCTTGCAACATGAGATGCTGGAGTTCGGCTTGAACAGTCGCTCGCATTTGTGCCACGCGAGCTGCTTTTAAATCCGCTAAGGAAATTGTGAGTGTTCCGTCTTCGTGTTTTGTTTGGAGTTCGTCCGGTGCCATGAAAGCTCCTTGTTATCCTGCTATTTCCCAACCGTTTTGTTAAAAGGTCAACAGTTATTTAACCTTACCCTAACGATTAGTTCGGAAGGCCGGTGATATGGAGCAGTTCTGCATTGCCAGCGGACCAAATATCATAGGTTTGACGACCGTCCGGCGAAGCCATTTTGTTTGTAGGAATGTCAGTACCGGCTAGGATTGCTTTGCGAATCTTCAATTCATCCTGCAATTTTCCGATGTTGTAGATCCACAACTCTTCGTACATTCCATTATTTTCGCGTTTGTAGATCAAGTGTGCATCTTTGACCGTTCGGATCAACCCTTGTTTGTCAGGGTCCTGAGTTGCGGCTTGATCGACCATCGAATCGAGTTGTTGATCTTGATCGCTTTCGTCGTTTTGATTAGCTGGTTTTTCCTCGGTTTGGCCTTGTTCTGAACCGCCTAGAAGATTGCCAATGCCAGTTGGAGTGCCTTGATCGTCCTTTGGTTGTGGGCTTGATTGGCCGCCCAGCAAGTGGCCGATATTGTCTTGACCAGGCTGTTGTTCAAAAATACGAAGCAGATCCATTAGTTACCCCCTGTTGTAGAGGGTATTTATGGCGTTTGTACACCATCCACGTTGAAGATCGTGTTCGATGAATGCACACGAAGCCAACACTCTTGTAGAGATGAACAAGACCCTCTTGATTAAGAGTGCTGCCTTTGTACGGTTGTGCTTGAAGGATGATGTTCGCGTTCATAGTTTTTGCACGACGAATTACATCACGCAGGAGAACTTTACCGAATCCCTTGCCGCGATGCTCTTTGTATACATGAAACGTATGCAGGTAGAGCCAATTTTGGGAAGTCTTTACAAGATTGCGCGCAGTTCGTGTCAATGGACCAAGCGTATAGTCTCCAACTGGTACGTAGTGCTCATTGATTGCCGTCACACGGATTCCAGGCCGATCAAGTGTGAATGACGTTACCAAACAATTGTCTCCTTCCCGTGGGAGACAAGGTAAGCATTCGTTTTTGAAAACGGCTTGCTGCCAAAGAACCCGCGATGTGCGGACAGTGGTGATGGATGAGCCGAGATCAGGATATTGTGCTTTTCTTCGTCGATAAGGTGAATCTTTCCTGCGGCATGGTTGCCCCACAAGATGAATACAACAGTATCGCAGAACTCACTAATGACTCGGATCGCTTGGTTGGTTACGGCGCTCCAACCTAGATTTGCATGCGAGCCCGGTTGTCCAGCCAACACTGTAAGATGCGTGTTTAGCAACAACACGCCCTGTTGTGCCCAATCTGTCAGATCGCCGTTTGTTCGGACGATGCCAAGATCTGATTTCAGTTCGGCGAAAATGTTCGCGAGTGATTTTGGAAGCGGGTGGGTGCCTGCAGGAACGCTAAACGACAAACCCATCGCATGTTCATAATTCGGATACGGATCTTGTCCGAGTATGACAACGCGCACTGTATCGAGCGGAGTTAGAGCAAATGCGTTGAGGATATTCTCTTTTCGAGGGAGAACTTGATGCCCTGCTTTTCGGATCGTTGCTAGATCCTCGCAGATTTGGGCGAACCGTTCTGATTTGAAAATCGGTAGGTCATCCCAGTTCATTCACTCTTTCCAGTTACAAGAAGGTTGTGTGCTGCACATGCACGCCAAAACAAATCAGCCATCAACGGTCCACCAATCTTCACTGACTGAGGTTTTTGCTTGAACTCGCTCCTAAACACGATTTCTGTTCCGATGAGATATTGGTACGTTAGCCGCTTGAACAATCTTCGTTCGCAGTCGAATCGCACGCGATGAATCACCGCATCGACATCACCATCATATCCTTCGGCATTCATTTTTCCGACGAGCTTGTAAGTGAGAAATGTGTCTTCTTCGTCGATTCGGTATGCATTGATATCGATGTAGTATCGAGCTGTTTCAGGACCTTTGAAACGAACCCATACAGTCGTATTGCACACGCCTTTTTCGCAGATGTTTTGTTTGTGTGCATCTTCGAGAGGCATGTCGACGATCGAATCATCTGCGAACGCAGTGGTGAATAGGAAGAGAAGACTGACGATGGCGTAGCGAAAATTCATAGCTTTTCCTTCAAGAAATCAAGTTGTAGACACCAAGCGTTAACGTAAGCCCCCAGGAATTCCTTTTGAAACAACAGCCGTTGCTGACCAAGGATGAAGCGACTCAAGGTGTTCAGTAACAACACTGAAGTCTAGAATCTTACCCTCATCGTACATCATGTCAAGGCCTTGATACAACAGACGTGATGCATCCTCTGTGAACAGAAGGTTTGATCCGTTAAGCTCAGCGAACGCTTGTTCATCACGCCGCTTACAGATTACAACAACTTCGGTTGGGACTTGACGACGAGCCACCTCTACAATATCTTCAATCCACACAACATGTTTGTCAGGATTAAACTGAACGGTGATTTTTCCGAGCGATCGTTGTGAGTGTCCGTTTGCAGCCTTACCGCGTTTGCGTGTTGCATGCTGCGCAAGTTCAAACGAACATGGACAGGTTGAGGAATACAGATAGTCAACAGTCAGAAGGAATTTGTATGTGTCCCGTCCCGCTCTTAAATAAGGAGTATCCGTTACTTCTCTGTGCAATTGACCTTCCAATGTGCAGTCATAGAAAATGTATCCAAGCATCTTGTCATGGCTCAGTTCTACTCCTTCGACTGTCTTGAATGTACGACCTAACGTTTTCTCTTCGTCCGAGGCCTCGCGTCTAGTTCGGAGCGCTGGCTGCGTCCAAGGATATTTGAAACGCAACTTACAATACACGTGCTTCGATCCTTGCTTTTCTTGAAGTCTTTTAAGAATCCCCTTCAAGCCGTCGAGTGAGAGATGATTTGCAATCTCTTCATGCATCAGGATTGGGAATCGAGACAGGTTTAATCCTTTGGCTTCTGGATTGTCCAGTGAACCATACAATGAAGCCTTTACATGTAGATTTTCGATGGAACCATCTCTGCGTAAAAACTTTATTGGAAGATCAACACCAGTCACACCAACCTTGTCCAGTCGTACCTTCGACCCTGGAATTACAGGATTGACTTGTGGGTCTGGAAGATCGCCGTCGTCTGGATAAAATTTGTCATCGTATGTAAAGTCCAAGTGCGGCATGTGTGCACTGTAATCGTTATTTCGGAATTTGGTCATTATAACTCTCGTTGTTCATACGTTGCCAGTATTTGTGCATCTATCATTTCTGCACGCAAATCTGCATCAAGTACATCAATGATATTCAGTCTGTTCGGCTGTGTCATCTGTGCGGTGAAATCATACATTGTGAGATCAACCATCCGTCCGTAGTGTTGGTTTACTGCAGCACGGTTGGGATCCATTACAATGGGGAATTTTCCACCTTTGACGTAGTATACAGCATCATAGCTTTGTTGAGCACGAAGACATTTCATGTAGTACTCGTTTAAGTACTGATCGAAACGGTTTTCTCGACCAAGCCAAATCACAGCATAAGCAAAGAGGTCAGCATATGTTCTTTCAGTGAACACAACACCTGTTCGTCTTTGATATTTGCGATCGTTACTTGATGTGTGTAGCACTCTTTCTGCGTCATGCTCATCTTTGTATTTTCGAGCAAGAATTTCGTTTTGGAATTTTACGACGAGATCGGGATCTTTAATGATGTCTTCAAGAGACATTCCCCACTCACTTTGAATTGACCGTGATGTTTTTCGTTCGATTATGCGATAGCCTTTGGCCTCAAGTCTTTTTAGAATTGTTGTGTTGTGCGTAACGATGTAATCGTCCGTGATGTATAAATGTTCAGGATCGTCGATTGCTATACACCACACCTCTTCTTTACCTTTGTAAGTAATGTCTGAAATCCTGCGTGTGAGCAGTAAACTTCCGTTTTTGTGTCCTTCAAAGTGAGAGGAACGACAACGATCTTTTTTTCTGGGGAGTGAAAATACACTAGAAGGATTTGGCAACTTTAGAGCAATTTCATATGCAATGAGACCACTGTGAAGCTTGTCTTTGTACTTGTACACAGGGTGTCTTTCACTAATCGTTGCTACTCCGCCGAGCGACCAAACAATGTCCTGTACGTCTCTTGCGAGTGCATAACTAGTTGTGGTAAACGTTGTAGAGGAGCCATTACTACTCACAGTTCCGTCTGTGTCCATCAACCCTTGAAGTAATTTCAGCCTATCGTTTGGTGGTCCATTTTTATATGCATTAGGAACAAACTTTTCTGGCGACTTTTTCATCAGATCGTAGTTCTCAAATGCACGTATATACTTGTTATTATGTTTTCCCTCATGACCAAGTCGATACGAGATCGATGTACCTTGTTGAACAAAGTTATAACCAGAATCGAGTAACTTACTGCACTCATGTAAAATATGTGTATCTGTTGTTGTAAGAAGTACAGATTCCGATGTTAAAGACCCGTCTCCAAGAAGACACCCCAACAAATAGGGAGGTATGTCATATTGATGATTATTGTCGTTCAAATATGGTGTAACCAGTGGTATTGACAGATTTGTCCCCCACTGCTTTCTTGTTTTTTGTCTCTGCATGTAAGCACTCATGCTGAGTGTGGTCATTACTTCTTGTTTCAATCGATAAAATGATTTGTTGTTTTTTTTCGTGTATTGACCATACGAACACTTCCACAAATGATCTCCACACGCCTCTGTTTTCCCGCCATCGTGTGTGGTAATAATGTACACATCTTTCACACCTTGAGGGAAAATTCCAATGATAGGTGCAGAATGACCATTTGGTGTAATCACTCGATCTTTACAGGTAAGCTCCCCTATACACTTCCATCCTGTTTCACATAGTACTTTCGAGTGTAGAGGTTGAGCCTTGCCTGACCCCTGTGAGCCAGAAATTGCCACCAGCATTTACTCCCTCCATTTTATTGATTTTGTTTTAGTCGTCTTTCAAGGTCGCGAATCTCGTCGTGCATTGGTGAATTCTTTGCTTCCTTTGCCTGTCTACGAAGGTCTTCGAGGTATTCTTGTTCTGAAATGTTGATGTTGTAACCACAATCAAAGCAGTACTCAGTCCAGTCTTGGACGTTCTGATGTGGGCAATCTAGGTATGAGTATTTTTCCATTTTCTTCTCCTTAATAGAAGTAAATGGTAGAGGAGGAAAGTCGAAAAATCAACAAGTGCCTTTACAATCCTTCAAGATGGCAATTACATGCCCTTGACAACAAACAACGTTTGCTCTAGGCAGGGGTCAACGAACAACCAACAAAGGTCTAAGTTTAAATCCCTGCAAACAATCGCAGTCCATGTTTTGTGATCTATTTTCTGCACCAGTTTGTGTGCAGCACGAAGTGTGAGTTCCATGGATACTTTTCCTTGAGTTGAGGAGGTCTATACTACGGGGTAAAACCTAATCAGACAACTTTTTACAAACGTGAGCGTCTGAGATTGTTGAAGATCTGCTGTGTTGCTTCCCTCTTTGAAGGGACAAATTCCATTGGTCGGAGTGGCAGGATTTGAACCCGCGTCTTCCACGTCCCAAACGTGGCCGTCTACCAGACTGGCTTACACTCCGATGGTCAAGTAACAACCAAACGAGACCAATCGTCTGTAGGTGTTTTGCTAATGGATTTAGTCGTTACCGACTTTTATCCCTTTTGCCGCACCCGTGCGAGCCGGAAATAGCTACGAGCATTGTTATCCTTTAGTCAATGTACGCGAAACGCGTCTCTAAGAGTGTTGGTCGTTGCACAACCGAGGTTAGAAATTTCAACGCTTCACCATTGCACATTTTATATCCGTATGATCCATATTTGACTGCCCGAGACAACGATGCGGCTGGAAACGTTAGTTTGTGAACTGCAAGTTTCTTATTGGCGATATCAAGCAATGTATAGTCCCCGACGATAATCGTCTCACCATCTGTTGCCAGCTGACAAATCGTGTAATCGAAACTATCAAGTAAGTGTTCCACTGAGTCGTGGAAAAAATCACCGTGAATCAGCTGAATGTTGTACTTGTTTTTGTCTTAGGTGAAGTCAAAATTTGTAACGTGGCTAGTTTCGAGCGTTTTTGTAAACAATCGCTTGTTATCTTTTAGACGAAGAACAGGAAAAAGAACAGGAAAGATATTGTCCGCAATCTCATCCACACCTGATCCTTCAATCATACGGTGTTGAAAGATTTCATGTTGGTCTGCATTTTTGAAGAAGATGTCGAAGTCAGTTTCACACGATTTTCCTTCAACAGCTTGCCGCAGACATCCGCCGCCAAGCCAAGGACCATTCTCCAACGAAAATTCAACAGCTGTTTGGCGTTGCAAACTACCAAGCAGATGCTCGATATGTGCAACGATGCTGGTTACCTTGTTTGGATGTAAGTGTTGAATTAGTTCGTATAGTGGATATTTGATCATACGAAAATCATAGAGGAGCGGAGTAAAAAGTTCAACAGAACCGTGACAATCCCTCAATCCTTCAACCAGCAATACGGTCTTGCGAGCCCAATCCTTCAACCAGCAAAATAGGGTTAATTGTATGGCTCGCCTTCAATGACCAATCCATCAGCTGTATGAGGTTTAGACCTCGATCTTACGCTGAACATCTCACCAGCAAGCTGGTGAGATGACGTTGTAAGGTGGTTTGTCTCCCTTCTTACTCGCGCCGCCTCAAATCAGCTTCTCGTCCGACAGAACAATAACGTGAGTCTGTGGTAGCACGAGAGTGTTCGCAAGATTCTTGTGAAGAAGCGCATCTTCGATGGTTTCTGCTTGGCGACGGTATCCAGCAATCTCATGCTCCATACGTTCACGATTGCTGATGAGCGAGAAGTTCACGACATCAGCACGATAGCTCTCACCAGCGGCTTCTTGGGCGCGCGCGATTTGACGTTGAAGGGCTTCTGGTGTTGACACATACTGCTCACGAAGGACAGACACGAGCCGTCCCAATAGCTGAGCACGATCAACAACATCTTTGCGTTCTGAGACAAGTTGGTTGATCCCTTCGCGCTCATTGATTGCGCGAATGGTGTCGCGAATAAACGTGCGGATAGTCATCAGATCTTCAACGCGAGCGATCTTGTCTTCGAATTCTTGCATCCGATCTTGGTACAGGTGTTCGACAACGTCGCTATCATTATCAACGTCAAACACGTTGATCGTAGCGATTGGGTTGATTTGGATTGCGTGGATTTGTTGGGTGATCTTGTCAACCAACTTGTGTGCAGCACGGAGGGTCAGTTCCATGAAATGTTCTCCTTGAGTTGAGGGATTGTATCCTACAAGGGTCAATGAAGTTCGACAACAGCGTATCGAGTTTTTTCAAGCAACTCGTCAAACGCGGCGTTAACAGTAGTGCTGTCTAGACGGAAACCAGCTCCTTCTTGTGGTCGTCCGTCATCGTCACAAGGCACACAATACATGCCGTTTCGACCTTCCATTACTGTAAAGCCAAACAATGCAATCAGGCGCTTTTTTGCTGTCAACAGACAATCGACGTTGTCAAGGACGAGTTGGTCCTCTTCAAAATCAAGGTTCGTTGCTAGGTACTTCATCGTGTGTTTTCTTCGTATCGCTCACGAAGCGTTGGTTGGTCCATTATCTTCTCGAATAATTGTTAGAGCCTGCGATTTCTGAAGATCAGGCAGAAGACCTTCAGACACTGTTAGGCGCCACGTTCCGTCGGCAAGTGGGTCGAAGTGGAGAAATTCATTCTGGATCTTTAGAATCGTAAACCTTGAGATCTCTATTGTACGACCTGTTCCTTCAAAACGAAACGTTCGACGAACGTTATTGGCCATACTTAAGTACCACACGGCACTTCGAACAAATGAAGCACCACATCTTCTTGATTAGTTCTCCAACGTGGCCACATTGGTGGCATTTGACCGTGTTTTGATCTTGCGTCACCATTTGACGCCTCTTTTGCATGAATATGGTCGGCGATGGAGGATTTGAACCTCCGGCCTCTTGCTCCCAAAGCAAGCAGTCTACCAGGCTGACCTAATCGCCGAAACGTTCTTGAAATTCACAGCGTGTACTGCAGCGGCTTAGGCTCCCAATCGTAGCGATCTACTTGTGCACTTTCGATCTACCTTCGCTTGTTTCAAGAGTTTCAAACAACAACCAAATCAGGATCAATGATTTGTGGACGTTTTGCTTACGGATATAGCCGTTACCGACTTTTTCGTCCGTTCGCTAAGGACGTGTCTTACTTCACCCTAGGAGGTCCATTGTTGTTTGGTGGAGGATGAGAGAGTCGAACTCTCGAGTACGCCGTGCAAAGGCGTCAGTTTCCCACTAGCTTAATCCCCCAAGGTCCATATTCCAGCATGTAATGACAAATTGCACATAAGACTACACACTTTTCAATTTCTTGCCTAAGTTTCTCAAACGCTATGAACCAGCGTGAAGAAACAGCAAATTCTCCTATTTAAGGAGAGTGTAAAGCGAATTCGGGTCTGCCGCCTCCACCAGTTAGTTTTACGAAACTAACAAACTATTTAGGGATGTTACAGAAATATCATTCAAGGGACAACGGGGTATTGTCAATCTGCCACTGAGTGTACAAAACAATTACCTTGAGTTCGACGTCTTTTTGATCCAAACTCGTGTAGACTAGCACGTCGAGTTTGTCTGTCTTGTGTTTGATTCGGAAGATGATTCGTCCGAAATCATCCTCGTGCTGCTTCCACATAGAGATCGATTTGCGGCTGATATCCTTACACGCCAGGATTGTTTGCTTGCCAGGAGCAGTGTCAAGGATCGCGCCAAAGGTGAAGAAATCGCTCATTTCAAATCGCACACGTAGAAGGTAACTTTCTCATATCGATTTGCAATGTCTTCAAGTAGTGGACCTACATCAATGTCCCATATAAGTCCACCAAGACCGCAGCCAAGACGCGGCATGGATACAGGAAGTTGATGAGCATCGGCAAATGCTGCGGTACCGAATAGAGTTTGTTTGATCGCGTCGCAGTTTGCGTAACGTTTTCCATCATTGCCGTAGTACACTTGCGTGTAGAGATTTCCAACGAACAAGTTTGGGGCAACTTTGATAAAATGGAAACTTCCGAGCAGGCTTGCTTTTTTATCGGTTTCGATGTTTTGATCAACGGCACGGTAACGGTCGTACACCTCTGGCCACTTGTTCCGGATCGCTAGTGCAACACCAGAGCCCATTCGTCCTTGACAGTTAACGCCGTGAACAACAATTCCTGTCTCAACTGTTGTCAAATCTTTAATTACGTACTCGATCACGTTCTTTCCACCTTTCGATTCTTGCTTGAGTGTCTTTCATCACAACTGTTCCTGCTGGGTGAGCTAGTTCGCCTAGTTTCATTAGCATTCAACTACAGCACCACCTTCACCGTCCTCGTTTACTTCACACGTATCAAGTTTGAACTGTTTCAACAGTTCAGTGGCAAGCATTTCACAGCTCTGGGAGCCAAACAGCAAACACTGGTACTCTTTCGAAAAATATCTCTTATGTAAAAACTTCTTCATTTGATGTGCCAATTTGATAAATTCAATGTCCCTATCATTATGATAAACGGATTTTGTTGCTATTACAAAGAACTGATGTCTGTGCAAGTTCTTCAAATACATTACTTCATCAATATCGCAGTTTGTCCAGCAATGAAGTCCTTCTACCTGAAAGCGAACTATAATGCGAGTACTCAATGTCGTTCTATTTCTTACAAAAGCAGTTTGATTCAAATTTTGTTTCATTTTATTGATATCCTTATTGCGGCCAACTGTGGATGGCTTCGAATTGAACTTTACAATACACTGTTGTCAAGGCGTTAGACATTGTTTCTCCCCATTATCGATTTTATATGTAAATACGATTGTACCACTTAACACGAGGACTGACAAGTGACGAAACAACCTACTGTCCACACTCGCATCAAACCACGCAGCAACGGTACATCTTCTCATCAACGCGAAAAGAGAGTCCACGCAACAACGAAGCATTACGACTGGGTTGCAAATACCTGTCAGAAGTTAAATGTCAAGCAGTTCGTATCGTTTTGACGGTTATATGTTATCGTAAGATTTGGAATACAAAATTTGATACCGCTTGGACCCTATGCGGAGAAGGAGGACCCGCATCCACATGTTGAAGTAGCATTCGGATTGTGAATAGTGAATTGAGCGCCATTGAGATCTTCAAGATACTCAATAGTGGCACCAAGAAGATATTGAAAGCTCATCGGATCAACCAAGAACTTCACGCCGTCCTTTTCGATCACGGTATCGTCGTCAGCGATCTCTTTATCGAGCGTGAATCCATACTGGAAGCCGGAACAGCCTCCGCCTTGAACGAACACGCGAAGCATCAAGGAAGGATCCCCTTCTTCGGCGATCACTTCCTTGATTTTGTTAACAGAGGTAGGTGTAAATGTTATGAGATCCATATCTGTATTTATGAGATCCATATCTGTATTTAGTGAGCCAAGCTGGCGGCGTTCACCGCTTGGATCAGAGCAAATTCAGCGAATGTGAATACGCCCTCGCCCACGGACAGCAGTCGGGTTTCACCGTTTGTCGGAACAACGATGACATTGTGGCGATTGGATCCCGCATGTCTTGTGATTACCACCGTCTCTGGTTTGCGTACAAGCGCAGCGGCTTCGTACAGCCGTTCCGGTAGAACCATTCCCACGCAAGTAATCGCTCGGTTGAGTGACTGTTCGTCTTCACTGAACGACGTGAAAGGAATTTGAGCTTCGTTTGCCAACTTTTCAAGTGACACAACCATGTTGTTTAGATCGGCGGAATTACCACCGTTCAACACGATCATTGTCTTGTGACTCGTTGCCCACTCCCATAACAACGCCGACGCTTCGTCGTGGTTAATTGGATATTTCACGAACAACTCATGCAGGCAGTGCGCGGACTGAATCCCTTGCTGAATTGACGACAGGTAGAAGTTGCAGAAGAAGTAGGCACGCATAGTGAACTCCATGTATGGAAGTCGCCATGTTACTGGACTATCAAATTTAGGTCAACAACATAGTAACCCATAAATACTTGAAAAGGAGTAACCCTATGGCCGCAATCACGTTTTACAACAAGTTCAAAGAAAACCAAATCGATGGCGATGCTGTTATAGATTTCGACACCGACACAATCAAGGTCATGTTGGTATCAAGCGCATATGTTCCGAACGTAGCCACGCACGATTTCAAAGATGACGTTACCAACGAAGTTGCTGGAACGAATTACGTTGCCGGTGGTGTTGCACTTGCCTCAAAAACAGTTGTTTTGGCAGGTAGCGTGGTCACGTTTGATGCGGCTGATGCAACATGGTTGCAGAGCCTTGCAGGATTCTCGAATGCACGTTACGGCGTCATGTACAAAGACACAGGCGTTGCAGCAACAAGTCCTCTTATCGGTTATTTGAACTTCGTTACCGATAAAGGCAACGTGAGCGGTGATCTAGTAATTCAATGGAGCGCGTCGGGCATCTTCGCGCTGTCATAATCTTGCTGGGGGCAAGAAATGACTGTAATTGCGCAAGCGACGACGCAACCGCGCCATGCACATATCAGTTCATTGTGGCACGGGGAAGAAACCGTCTTCACCTCCACATCAATTATCCGTGCTGTTGCAACGGACAATGATTACTTCAAGCTAGACAACTTCGTTCTCGACATTCCTGTCAATACAACGATTAAAGGAATCGTCCTTGCGATTAACTACCGAATCGTTGGTCGTTGTGAAGTAGCCTTTGAAACGATTCAACTATTAAAGAACGGAATCCCAGTTGGATCAAATAAAGCCGATCCAACCAGTGCGCTCCCACCTCGAACAACAAGCGCGACCCCACCGGCCCGTTTTGGCAGTACCGCTGATTTGTGGGGGACAACTTGGACGCCGGCAGAAATAAACGACAACGAATTTGGCGTGCAAATTCGTGCTGTGGCACTAGCTCCATTGTTACCATCACTGTTTATTGACGGCGTTGACATTACGGTCTACTACGAAGGAAGTAGTCAGGCTGCTTTGGATCAATATACGATTCCATCGACAGCCGAGTTAAGCTTTTCCACTGAAGAGCATAACGTGATTTCGTCGATCGCTGTTGACATGGCTAGCTTAACTCTGACGTCGTTTGAAGTTACAACTCCGGAATTAGTCACACTTGCTGTTTTGCAGCTTCAACCACAAGACGCAAAGATTGATGATCTCGTTTCGCCTGATACGGCGGCCTTGACTCTTAACTCGTTTGCCGCTGTTGTCGGCGGAATTGTTTCCGTCCCGGTACCTGCAGCGTTAAGCTTAGGAACTTTTAACGCTTTAATCGATGATCTAGTCGCACCTGACCTAGCTACACTTGCTTTGACTTCCCCACAAGCTAAGATCGACGATAGAGTCCTTGCTGTTGTAGGCAGTCTGGTTTTGGTTAGTTACGATGCTGCCGTGCTCTATCCCGAAATCATTTCTGTGGAAACAGCTGAACTGTTCCTACAAACGTTTGAGGTGAATACACCAACGATCATTCATGTCGCGTCGCCAGGAGCATCACTGACGCTGACGTCCTTCGAACACGAAATTGTTGGTACAACACGCGTGTTTCCGGATCTTGGCACTCAAAGTTTTGAATCAGGTGACCACATAATTACGTAATTTACTTACCACTATTCGCCACCGCCTCCGCCATCACCACCACCGTTACCACCATTGCCACTGCCATTACTACCACCTGGCATGCCCCAGTAGTAACCGCCAAAGCCACCAAAGCCACCAAAGCCATAGAACGTACCTGTGCGTGACTTCTTACGTCGTGAAGCAAATGTTAGGACTTTTGGCTTCCTACGCTTCGAATGTTTCTTCTTGCGCTTGCCTTCTGTAAGAACGTGTTCAAGCAACATTATTTGTCCCCTGCACGCTTACCAGATTTTGTCATATCGAACCACATGTTGCCAGCGACGTAAGATGGCTCTTTTGGTTCTTTCATGAATGGAACATCCTTCTTGGTGAGAGTAACTTTTGCTGCAGCCTTGCCACCACGCTTAGCTTTTTTCTTTGGTGCTTTCTTTGCTTTCTTTTTTGCAGCTTCTACCAATTGTTCCTGCTTTTCGTTGATGTCCAGCAGTTCTTTCAGGATGCTCATAGCTTTCTCCTTGTTCTCAGGAGATATTTAGTCAACCAACGGGGTAAAATACGAAAGATCAGTGTACAGATGCGGTTGCATGGGCTTCCAACCCAGCAAGAACGTCGTCTTTGTGGGCAAGAAGCTTGTCTGTGATTTCAAAAAGTGTATCCCAATCTTTGTCGTCCGGAGTAAGACCAAGATCGAGCAAAAGTTGTCCAAGACAAAACACACGCTCGCCTTGTTCATATTGTTCGAGGACTGTTTTCAGGATCAAATACTGAACCAGAGCATCACGCTGCGTCTCCATCAAGTTTCACTCCTAACTCAAGAGCACGCAGATGCATGTCTTGCATGTCAACCTCAAGCTGAAGCAGGATGGCCGCCGCGTGGTCATAATGTGTAGTTGCCACACGAGCGTTAGCCGGATCTTCACGCATTGCGGCGTAATAGTTGACCCGTTTCCTTGCCTGAGCTAATCGAATAGCAGCTTGTCGGTAATCCGACAAAAGCTTCTCACGTTCTTGATGTTCATTGCGTTCACGTTGGAACGAATGTAGTTTCATAGGTTCACCTTTCGATGAACCTATTTACGTGATTTACTTGTCGTCTTTCTTGAGAACAGCACCGTCTTTGTACTCTTGGACGATGACGTAACCTGCTGGGAATGGCTTGACGTTTGTGATCAGACGCTTTCCTTCAGAATTGACAAGAACGTACACGTGTGGCGTATATGTTTCGTTGTTGACGATTGGGTCGTGGTTCGCTGCAAACGTGAAAGTTGGAACGAGAGCAAGCACGGCAAGTAGGGTTTTCATAGGTAAAGTCTCCTTTATGAAATACTACGACGGCTTTTCAAGTTTGTCAAGCAGGCGATCCAGCTCCTGCTTGAAACGTAACGCACGAGCCTGTTCACACACTGCGTTTTCCAATGCGTGCTGGATTTTTGTACGCAGAATATTCACAGGAGGATGATCAATGATTTCGTACTCAGTGCCTCTGTACTTGTCGGAGTATGAATGATCTTGATCGATTTGCGTCAGACGTTCTTCTAGCTCATTCATTGAATACACTTCAATGTAGTCTGGATGGTTCTTGGTTGTCCACCACGCCCAGGTGGTCCAAACTTTGGCCCAAATCATACGATCACTGCCACGACGGCGATGACAATCAGTACGGCAATAACGCCGAGCAATATCTTCACAACAGCGGTAGGCTCTTTTCCATAATTGTAGTCCATGATTATCCTCAGAACGGTTGAGTAGGTGGTTGATGTAATGCGCGCACAAGTTCAACTTGTGACATCAACACGTGTTTGATGTTTTCGTATGCCGGCTCTTGTTGTGGAAATTGTCGTCGAGCAATGCGCAACATTGGAAGAATGTACTCTTCCACTTCATCACAATAGTTTGTTTGTTTCTCTGGTGAGAATACTCCAACCATTGTTTGGACATTGTGGATTCGATCTGCGCCTTTACAAACCGAAGCAATTGGATCGGTAGCCATTGCAGCATAGTATTCAGTATTTGATTTCCCTTTCGTTTTCGTCAACAAGTCAACGCTAGCTCCAATTCTGTCGCCAAACATTTTGTAGATAGCATCGAGCGGCACAGGATGATCCTCAACAACGTCGTGCAGAAGTGCCGACGCAACAGTTTCCTGTGGCCAAAGAAGCGATGTGTGAATCGTTCGCAAATAGTGAGCAATTCGAATCTGATGTTCGAATTCGGGCGTAACTCTGTCTTTGCGAAATCCAACATGTATCTCTGCTCCATATTCAAGAGCCTTGATTGCTGTGTACCACTGCCGTCCGAGCATCCAGTAACGCAACGTCAGTTTGAGTTTGTTGAAGTGGCCTCGCATATTACCTCCAGTTCAATCCGTACACGTATTGAACGTTCGTGAACTGTCGCGATAGTGAAGACATGCTGCACAATTGTAGATCAGATCTTCGATCATTGTTGGTGCTGGACGACACGCAAACAGCGTTTCGGGTGGTCCGAGATTGTCCGGATAAACTTCGAGGTCCTCAGCAGACGCCGTCGAGAACATGAGAACCATGGCAATGATTGTTCTCATTTTTCCTCCATTAACACTTTGTGACGATCTTGAACAGACATCTTTGTCCAAATCTCTCGAAGCCAACCGTCAATTTCAGCGACCTCGGTGTCGTCTAAAATTCCCGATAGTTGCCCTTGTTCCAGATCTCGCTTCAACATTTGGTATTCTTCAACGAGCGTCAATTCTGCTGTCGGTTGAAAAACAACCTTCGTTTCTTGACTCACATGACCTCCGTTTTCGGTCCTTCAAAAACAAGATAGTTGTCGCGAAGAACTCGCTCAACAGCAACTCCAACAAGGTACATTTTGTTCGAATTGAGAGCGTTTGCACGTTCGAGTGGCTCGTAGGTTCCCTTTAGCCGTTCGTTAAAATCTGCAATGCGAAGTTGCGGAAGAAAGTACACAGTGATCTTCTCAGGATCTTCAACACGAACACTCACGCCAGTAGGCGACGGTGCAATGATTACATTGTTGTTATCGTCGATCAACGCAGCTAACGCTTTGTGGAGGTTGAGAGCAAGTTGTTCGATCTCACCGACCTCTGTTCCTCCGAGGACAGTCATTGTCATTCCTGGGAATTGAGTTTTAAGCGCACTAACAACAGCATCAAGATCAGTCTTGTCCATTTAGTCCTCGAATTTCACTTTGAAACATACTCTGTCTTTCCAGCTTCGCCACACAAGCGCGGGAAACGATTGTTTCTTCTTGTTTTTAACTTTGAAAGGGTTCTGATACAACTATAATGAAGAGGACCGTATGTGTTTGCAAGACGAAAATGCAACGACTGAGATTTCATGTTACCCTCATAGGTTGACTTTCAGTATACATCAACCATTTCACCCAACCAACTCTGAACACTATTGTTGAGGGAAGTTGGCACATGACTTGACGATTTCATCACGGACCTTCATGATAAAATCGGTGCTGTGATAAACGTTCCACAGCACTTCACCCATACCTTTTGTAATGTCTTTGAATTCTGGATCGCAGTGGTGTTTGCGCGTTGGGTTGTAGGTCGCCTGTTTGTGATTCCAGTCGAACTCTCGCATGAGAAACAAGTAATGCGTTATCTCATGTCCAATCGCCCACGTCACAAGCAGACGATCTTCCATGTCAACTACTCGCGGAGCAATGCTGATTTGAATCGGATAGTTTGGCTCCTGTACCGTTGGATATTGCATTGCCATCCGAGCGATTCGCGGCACTTCCCAATCGAGTGTGATTGGTGGGGGAGGAAGATCGTCTGGAGCACCAACACGCTTCTTTCCGTACTCCCATAGTCTGTTCACCAACTCGAGATCAATTGGAACAGGCGGAACAACGATCTGCTCGATTTGTGGCCCTGCAAAACATACCGTTGAAAACAGTGTGGTGATTATCGTGCAAACAGCATGCACTGCTCGACGACAACTGTCCCTTGTGCAACTCCATACGGCGAGTCTTCTTTGAAGTAGCATTTTCCACTTGATGGTTCGTACCACAGGGTCCATAGCGACTGCTCCTTCCATGTGATGTTGATCAGTTGCCAACTCGGATCTGGTTTGTTAAGACTTGCCGTGCCCCCAAAGCGCGCCATGTTGTTATCCGTACATCCACTGACGAGCAAAGCCAGCGCAAAAACCAAGCCAAGTGTTGCTTTCATCGTTGATCTCCTAAGTATCGATTCAACTTAGTCGTTCTCTAGGGGAACGTCAACGCATGTTTTCTTATACTCGTCAAATGCTGCGCGAATCACGGCGCCTTCATCAAGCGCCGTACGAATCGCGTTAACAACTTTTGAGTCTGAGGTGTTGATCCCGACCTCGCGCAAAGCGTCACAGAACTTCCAGTGTGCTCGGATTTTCTGCTCGGTGTTGTAAATCACTTCACACATTTTCATCAGGGAGATCCTTAAACGCTGCTTCAAGATCCTCTTGACGTTTAGCGCGAAGGCCAGCCATCTCAGTGATCCGATTATACACGGTTCGATTTGGCTGATACACACCTTGTGCAGCAAACTCACGAATTCGACGAGTTTCGTCAACAAGGCCAAGAATGTCTCCTGCAGCTAAAGCAACAGCTGGTGAACGTGAGTATCCAGCGTCGCAATGGACAATCAGACAATCTTTGTCAGCATGTTGGCGGACGAAGTCAACAATTGTCTGTGCTTCCCATTCAGTAATTGGCTGAATTAACTCTCTCAGACCGTTGCCAGACGCCCAACGCATCAGATCGTCATTATCCTCAACGTCCGCAAACTTGCGGTAAAGGATGTCTTCGAACTCTTCGCGAAACTTCAGCGGCTTAAAGTTCTTGTACGAGGTGATCCGGATGAGTACAGTCCGCCCCAGCCCCTCCGATTTCGGACTGACTTCGCGAATTGCATTTCTGTTTGAGATCAGGAGTCTCATCTCTTTTCCTCGGAACAAACAAGTGTTCTTGATCGTCCCATAATGGATTGGTGATTTCAAGGTCTTGGAAGAATGACAACTCTGCAAGACCACATACACTGTACCCTAACATTGTGCAAAAGGTCAAGTAGTCGTCTTGAGAGAACATCTCTTGGTAATACATGCGAGCGAGCATATTCAGTCCCATCGGTTCAGGACAATCATGAGAGGTGTAATCGTCCCAGTCACGATACCATCGGTCACACACAACACGAAGAACTCCGTTCTCGCGGAATCGTTGTACACCGTAGTCGTCGATTATTGTCTCGAACGTACGAGTGCCAACTTGAACACGAATGACATCACCGATGTAGTACTTCATCCTCGTTTCTCCGCTCCTGGAAAGTCGCCAACAATCGAGCGACAATCAAGACAAAAGTGAAACTTGACGTAATCACCACCACCAATTCCAAGATCATGGGGAACGTATTCCTCTATGTACTCAACATCGATCTTGAAATGATATTCGTCAAGGACAGGCTTGACGATATGGCACCTGTCGTCACATTTAGCGGAAATATAAGCGACGTTTTCGCTTTCACACACATCACAACAGGTGATTTCGCACCTTCTTCTTTCCAGGGCCACGCTTTGGCGTGTAGCCACTCTTACGAGGGCCAAGCCAATGATCCGGACCACGAGTGACGACCCAGTCAAGAACTTCTTTCCCATCCTTGTCCTTCTTGTTGAGAGAGCGACGCTTGATTTTTGCGTCAGGCTTCTTCGTGAAGAACACAGGCTTACCATCTTCGAGGTACAATCGGCCGTTAACGTCGGCTAACGCGAACAAGTTACTCACAGGCAGTGCCTCCTAACTTGGTTTGAATTCAACAGTTTTCTACCGTACGCAATAACAAAGGGGTATGACAACAATTCAAGGTAAATACGTGGAACCTCTGAGGAAACAACTATGTTGCTACAAGAAATTGTCGATGTCCGTTCACGATCGATCCAGTCATATGCCGAACTTCGAAGCAAACTATTTGACGTGCTTGGGCCACAGGCGATTCGTGGACTTGATCGAGATGCTGCAACGGCTCGAGCACACGAACTTCTTCGCAACGCAACATTCCTTGATGACAGACTGAAAGCAAAACTAACCGCGGACGTTATCGAACAACTATATACTCATGAAACTCAATGAAATTACTGGCATTATTCGTCGTTCGTACATTCATCTGTACAACCATTATGTTGATGCTGCGTTGACGATCCATGATCAGATGGTGCACGAATACAATAAGCACGAATCATCTGATCCGGAACAAGCCAACAGAGACTGGCACCGCGAATGGGAACGGATTGCAGCAAAGATACCAAAAGTTGAATATTATGATATGGCTGAATTTCTTGAATATCAAGACGAGATACCTGACGTGCTTTCGTACACGCTGTATTACTGGAAACACTCACCACACGCCGACGAATTTTTATCAGCATTCCACAACGCACACACTGTTGGCTACCAATTTTGGATCAGACGATCTGGAATGCCTTTGACGTCGCTTTGATCGTGAACGATTTCTTAACGACGTCGCCGCTGGTTTCGACAGCGGGTCGATCGATGAAACTAGTTGAGATTATAGACAATGATCATAACGGTTACTGCAATTACGCCAGCAATGTTGGCAAGTTCACACCAATTTACGCCACACATTTTTAACTCCCACAATGATAACCACACTTTGTTTCCGGTTTTTTAACCCGTAGGCGGGCAAAATTTCCATTCGTCCGAAACTGGACGTTCGACCCTTTTTCACGCAAGAAGTAGTTCTGGATAATGATAGCCTCTCCCTCCAGCTTGTCTCTTTCTTCAATAGTTGCAACACCTTGGCACAGAGTTTGGCGCCAGTGAACCAGCTCATGAACAACAATCGATCTACCAACAATGTCTGATTGATCTATATCTTTGCCAATAACAACATCACCACCGTAACACACCGCATAAACTTTCCTGTGGTGTTCATTGGCAATTGTTTGCAAAATCACTTGATCGACAACAACGACGTGAGGCATCGTGTCTCGCTGTGGGAGATCAGTGTTTTCAACCAACCAATTTAGCAGCGAGGCAATCATAATGTCCATCACAATCCCCTTGTAAGTTGGTCAAACTGAAATTTCATTGTACAGTACTATTAGGGTCAAAACTACTTGTTCGAACGTGCAAAGGCAGAACCTTTCTGATAGTGAAAGTTTACTCGACCGCCATTTGCTTTGATCGCTGCAACTTCCTTTTGCGTCAAGCAGATGTGATATCGCCCTGTGTCGATGTTCCGCTCGTTGCGCACCTGTGCTTCACTGTGACAGAACTTTGCTGTGTTGAAGTCAGCCTGTTGCAAGAAGCTAACGTGCGTGATTCCGATTGTGATCATGAAAAGTGTAATCATGCGCCTTCCAACATCACACGAAAGAAGCAATCATCGATCTCTTGATTTTGTTCCTTGTATCCTGTAAACATACAAAAAACCTTGTGATCTACTAAAAATCTTACGATAACTAATCTTTGTACAAAAATCACTAGATGATTTGGTACCCTAATTCCGGAACGTCTTTTTCGGAAAAATTTGGTTGGACGTATAGTCGATGTTTCAGTGCGTCAATTTGTCGTGCTTGTCTCATTGTGTTTCACAAAAGTATGGAAGATTCGTTCGATTATCTGAGAAAACTCCTTGGTTGTCAATCCCGATTTCATCGTGTTAATTTGAGCACAACACAGAACAACATTTTCTGGAACATAACCGAGTGTGTTATCTTTGCGATCAACACAAATGCTCATTCCTCCATTCCGCTGCCGGGTCATTGACTCTCCGCTATAGAAACACCGACCATTTTGCATCTCGAACAATTGCTCTAGATGTTGCTTATCAATAGTGCATGGGAGATTGGCCGCCATTGCGCGTTCTCTTGCTTGTAGATACCTATACTGGAAGATATTTTCATCTTGCCAGCGACTTGAACGATTGCGATATTCTGTTTTGGCTTCTTCCGATAGACCGTCGTATCGACGTTTTACTTTATCGATCGTACATTGTTTGCATCGAGATTTGTTGCTTTTGTAAAATTGCTGTCGATCAACACATTCACATTGTACACATTTCATAATAATTACTCCCCAAAAAACTTATTTAGATTTTTTTGTGGAATTGCTTTTGGGTGAATTTTCGGCTTAAAAAATTTCAACGGCGGTTTTGACAAACACCAAACCTATATTACACCGGCGCCGAGCATCGCCACCTCAAAGATTTCCTTTCGCCTACGCCTTAGAGGACTTCGTTTGTTGTCAAACGTTTAGGGGAGCCCGATGCTTAGACCTTGCGGCCAGCGGCCAGCGGTCTTGATGTCAATACCAGTGATCATCCTTCGTACACTGCTCCCTGTGCCGGTGGCGTTGCCTTTCAGCTGAACGATCCGTGTCATTACTCGGCCGGCTGCTGGTGGGTGCGCTCCAGGCAGCTGCCGAACTTCGAGTTCGCCATGCTGGAGGCGAACAGGCCGACGGCCTTCGCCTCACACTTCGATGTGCCATCATCCGCCTTCAGCGTGATCTGGGACATGGCACAGCCAGCCAGAAGGATGGTGATGGCAATGATCATTGCTGCTTTCATTTGTTTATTCCTTGTTCCAGTTGGGGTATTGTACGCCGATCGGACTTAGTTGGCAACTACATCTCGCCAGCCGTCCGTTTCTCGCAGGCTAGTCGTTCTTTCTGGAACGCTGTCGCTGGGTCGCTGTATTCGTCGTACACTCGCAGGACGAAGTCCCACAGCCCTTCTTCGCCGATCTTGTTGAACCATGCTTGCACGACTGGGCCCAGGATGTCGCTCTCGACGAACTCAGCTTCCGTTGTCGACATCCACAGCAGGTCAAACGCGACTAGCGTGATGTCACGAGAATGCCCCTTGCTTTTCCACTGCACGACGTGGTTTGCGGTCAGCCCGGTCACGCCACACTCGTTCACCAGGCCGGTGGGGATCTCCCCGTCCGCATGCGCTCGAGGCATCAAGATCAAGCACAGCGCCCCAACCAAGACAAACGCAAGCACGAGCACGATTGTGTTGACGATCCGTTCCATACTACTTCGCCTTGCGCGCATTGTACACGTACGTGCGGGCGCCGGCTTCCGTCATGCCGAGTTCTTTCTGGAACAGAGTGGTCAAGTCCTTGTTGCTCATCGTCGGGTTGGCCCGTACGAGTTCCTTCGCGCGCTCGGTCTTGCTCTTGGGCTTGTCTTCGACAGGGTGCGCATCGGCCTCAGCTTCCGCTTTCGGAGTGAACACCTCGCACAGCCACTTGCTGGTGAGCAGCGAGTCGAGCTGCTGTTGGTCGGTATTCGTCACGTTCATGGGAGCTCCTTCGAAGGTCGATAACTTGGTACCACGGGCGCCGATCGCTTTGTCCTTCATCCAGTGCAACTCTTCGGCGTGCGCGAACAGGATCGGCTCGTGTTCGAACTCCTCGAAGATCATTCCGTCACGATGGCTCCACTTACGCTCCGGCGCCACCCGATTCAGGTACTCGACTGCGTCTTGCGCGGTTGGTTTCATTGTTGTCCCAACAGATAGAGCATTATACCCTATTGGATTTGCCAACACGCGACCGACGCCTGCCGAGTGCGTGCGGGATAGTTTTCATCAATGCACCATGAAAGGTTTGTACGTCGCAACGAGCCGCATCAGATGTATTCCGATGATCCACATGCACAGTAGCTGCCATCCTGCGACTTGATTGAACCGCTGCTTGACGATCGTGTTGATGAGGCAGCCGTTAACCAGGAGCAAATTGAACGACCAGATCATCACTGCGAACATGTCCGATCTGAAGAAATCCACTTCAAGCTCCTGTTGTCACACTGATAGGGTATTGTACGCCGATCGGACTTAGTTGGCAACTACATCTCGCCAGCCGTCCGTTTCTCGCAGGCTAGTCGCTCCTTCTGGATGATCTTCATCTTACTCCCCTGCGACGAACTTCACGATTTCGACTTCATCGCCGTCGTTGTTGCAGATCACAGCATGCAGCTCATCTTCATTCGTGACGAAGTAGCTGAGATACTGCTCATCTTCGTCCGTGAGCACAGTCGAGTCGTCGACCATCTGCATCTGAAAGTCGCGCACGTTCTCGTGGAACCGATCGCCGACACCGAAGTCAGGCGTCTCTTCCGCCAACGGCATGGCATCGTACCAACGCGTGACAAGTATGAGCTGCTTGTAGCTGTCTTTCGGAATCTGCACTTCACGCATCACGTCTCTCCCAACTGATGATGAGCCCATTATACACTGATGGGCTCAAATTTGGCAACTACATGCTCCAATATGATTCGCAGCTGGGATCGCAGTAGTGCGGCGTGTTGACAGGTATGACGACGTCTTTGCCGCTGATCAGGTTCTTCACGGTTTTCGTCTTCTCGATGTGCTGCGCGAAGTGCTTCGCCTCGGCAACATCGTACTGAGCGAGATCGAGAAGGTGCTTGCCACATTCGCGTGTCATCCCGGCTTTGGCCGCCCGCTCCGTGGCGTAGCCATCTCGTTTGCCGAGAAGCAAAGTACTGTCCTTGTGGAAGATGACGTATCTCATCCTTGCACCTCGCTGAATTCACTGTTCTCCTGCCGAAGCTTCACCTTCACGCTTGTACTCCTTTCGTAGCTTTCGCGACGGCGATCTCGTTCAGTTGATCGGCGTACTTACAAATGCGAGGATACAGGATTTGGTCGGTTCCTTCCACATCTCCGGTCGGATTCACACGAGTCTTCTTCGCACGAATTCGCATCCACTTCTCGATCTGCCAGTCGAGCAGAGTCTTGTGCTTGAGGAAGTACTTCGCGGTCAAGCTACCGCTCTTCGCATCAGCGCCGCTGAATCCCGCACCGTTGTGGAGGTGGGTGTTGTTCGTGCTTTGCTCGCTCTCGGTTTGACGCTCGAATAGCGCAACCAATGCGCGCCCGAGAATCTGGATCTGCTTCTCTTTCGGAGCGGCGACCAGCATCAGGTGCAGGCTCTCTTTGGTCACGATCGGTTGTTGGGCGCTCATCTTCTATCCTGGATCAACTGATGAGGACATTGTACACAAGTTTGGCAAATTGTCAACCGTCATCTTTAGTCCACTCTGGCTGCAGCAATTTCAGTGAATCTATGATGTCCGTCTCACTGAGGGTTGATGACAAGCCAAACTTGGCTAACGTTGAGACTTTCGTCGGATCGAAATATGCTTCGACCTCATCAATTATCCACTTCGCTTGAAGAAGCGAAGGATGTGGATATGCAACTCGTAACGCTCTCATTGCATCAATTTTGCTGTTTTTTCGCCAAAGTGCATCCGCGACGAGCGCATGCCAAGGCTCGTAATTGGCGTGCGAGAATCCACACCCTCGATGTTTTACTGCGGCGTAATGCTCAGGCTGCGTAGTCGAATTGGGAATCTTTGCATACTCAGCCCTCCCACTCCCCGATCTGCGCCTCTACATGCAGAGCATAATGGACTAACGCTCGGCGTTGCTGTGCGTTCATGTTGACATGATAGCCAAACCTCACGATCACATCAACGTTGATCTTTGCGATCTGGCTATTTGACAATCCGTGTGGTCGTGTCTATTCAGCACGTTCAGAGAAAGAGTCATCCTTTCGCTGCACTGGTCGAAACGGTAGCACATCTTCTGTTCGCAGTGCTGGTTTGAACAGATCCATATAGAACGGATTTGGCACACGCGACTTCGATCCGATCGACTCCAAGTACTTGTTTTGGATCTCGTAGGCGATTGCTTCTCGCTTCGCGAGCACGTTCGCTTTGGCTCGAGGGCACTTGTCCTGTGTGTAATGTACGAGCTCGTGAACAAGCGTTGAACGACCGAGCTCGGTCTTGAGATCAACCATTGGTCCGAGCATTACGTGTCCGTGGAGACAGATCGCGACAGCAGGTTGCTTGTACAGCCTCTCAATCCGTTGAGATGATTCGTAGGTGACGACTACGTCCTCATCGGACACGTGGATCCCAACACTCGCGATGAACGCGAATAGTGCGTGGATCAGAGCTTGGTCGACCATGGCGTGTTTACTAGTAATCTAGAACGAACTTGGCCATGATAGTTCCTCACCTGGCATGAATCGCGCTAGCATTGTCATTCTCCTTTGTACCAATTCGACAGTTCAGACATTGCTGCACCAGACGACCAATTTGCAGCACGTACCACGTCATGGGCCCGCCGGCGGTCATTTGCAGACAGTGCCTGGTGAAAGAGGTGTTGCGTGCGTTCGTAGTACACGATGCTCTTGATCTCCTCTTCCATCGCCTCAGGGTCGTCGACTTCGATCCTTGTCAGGAGCTCAGAAATGAAAGCATTTACGACGTCATCGAACCGACCGCGTACGAGGAAGGTTCGAAGGGTGACCGAGTCACGTTCTTCTTGGGTGATTGGGGCGAAAATGATCTGTTCGAGGCCTGTAGTCATAACGACTCCGTTATCAGACGATTGGACGTTCGTAGACGAGCTGTTGACCGATGACCATCGAAATGATGTTCTCGATCTTGAATGTCCGAACTTTGATCTCTTTGTCAACAGATTGTTTCGGAGATCCACGATAAACTGGCATCCAAGGAGCGATGTCTTGCAGGGAGATTTCACGTTGTCCATGCAAGTAGACGGGCTTCGCTTCCTTCGAAAGTTCGATTGTTTTGATGTAGTTACGACTTTCGTGTTCGACGACGATGTTGTCGTGACACTCACCCCACCGAAGATTTTCCGCTTGGAAATCATCGGTTTTGCCTTCGATTCGACGTTGCTGATTCACACGACGTTCATAGTCGGCGTTGATCAACACACGAATCGCTTGAACTTTCAGGACATTTCCGAAGTACGGATTGCCAGTTTTCCGCATCGGAACTTCGGTCACTGTCGTCAGTTGGACTTCACCTGCACCACGAAACGACCTGAGAAAGCTGATGAAGTCAGCTTCGGTCGTGTACAGAGGTTTCGTGTTCATCGCCTTGACTCAACTCTGTTTGTTTGACGGTAGAGTCATTGTCCCTCATTTTGCCAAACTGCTCAACAGATACTCATTGACAATTACTTCTCGTTGCTTTCCGACCTTTCTTCGACTTCTTCATGCCACCGACAGGTTCGCCAAGAGCTTTCTTGCAGTTGTAGGCGTAAGTGGTCGCACCAGCTTTTGACATGTCGAGTTCTTTGATCAGAAGTTTGATAAACCCCTGATTGTCGAGAGCATCTTCGGGCTTGACTTCCAAGACGAACTTCTTGTACAGTTCGCGTGCGAGAACTTCCTTGCCACCCTTCTTCATCGAACCGTTGGTCTTGACTTCGACTTTTGTCTCGACGAGCTCAGACACTTGTTTCTGTTCCGTCGCAACCGCTTGATACACTTGCGGTTTCGCGAAATGCCACGGCTCCGCAGCCATGAACTTGTCGATCCGAACTTCGCAGATCTTGAGGATTTCTTCCTCATTGGAGATCTGATGATTCGCCTTCCAAGCTTCATCGGCGACCGCTTTCGCGACCAGACGAGCTTTGTCGGCGTTGTCGTACACGACTTTGATCCCGATGATCTGGAAGATCAGATCTTGAGCTTTCTCCTGCGGCTGTTCCGCAGTTTCGATCGCCGCTTGTACTGCTTGGACAGCCGCGAATCGCGACGTTCCAAGGTCAAGGCGTTCGAAAACGAGTTGTGTGTTCACCACTTGCTTTTGCTCCATCCGTTGTTGTACGGTAAGAACATTATACGCGGATTTGGCAAAATGACAAGCGTTCTAACAACCTCGAAACAACCTCAAACTACTTGATGGTGACCGGCGTTCTGTTCAATTCACTCGTGACCACGAGTTCACCATGCCGCGCCTGCACGCTGGCGACATGGTACGTCCCATCCTTCGCAAGCCATGCCACCGAGAGATGATCGCCGTTCAGGAGCTCGACCGTTGCGTTCTCCGTCGACACTTCCTTACAGCCGCCTTTGAAGATCATATCATGCCTCCGTTCTTGAGGAGCCAGTATGTTACACCGACCCACACGAGGGCGCCAACAGTCACGCTCGTGTAGTCCCATCGCCACAGCGCCCACAGGAAGCGCTGCCAGATATTCTGAACGTAAAATCTTCGCATCTTGAACACCCGTTTCTCGAGCCACCGATGGAACATCATGACGATCAGGCCGACGATGGCGCCTGCGATGATGACGAAGAAGTACGTGCCGGTCTCGCCGCCCATCATGTTCCATAAAGCAGCTTCCGCTGGGTTGCGGTAGACGATGATCTCTTGCATGATGCCTCCGTGTTTACTAGTCGACGTACAGGTCGACGGGCTTGAACTTGACGTCGTTCATCTTGAGAATGGTGAACAGTTGTTGGCGGACGTGATTGGCTTCGCTGATCGTATCGTACGCCCATTCGAACACCACCTTACCGCCAGGAGCACCTGGGTCGGTTTGATTCAGAGTGAGACTGCGAACTGCTACATTGTTCTGGACTTTCGCCCATTCGTTCGCGTCTACGACCAGTGTGACGGAGGCCATATCATCCTTACGGGAGGTAGAAGGTACCGCTGTCTTTCTTGATGTTGCGAGGCCGACGCATCTTCGCGGATTCTCTCGCAATTGTCCACAGCTCCTTGAACAACGTCGTGAAGGTGCCTTTCTGCACCTTCATGTCGATCGACATCAGGAACCCGAGGAGCGCAGCCACCCAACCGAAGTGATACCAGAGGGCGACAATCAGGCCGAGTTGATACAGTCCGCGGACGGGACGGAAGGTGAATGTCATGATCACTCCGGATAGGGCCGCACGCCGGCGGAGACAACGCGGGGTTGTTCGACGCACAGGCCTTGGAACAGGAACGCTGGGATCTCTTGGCTCCAGATCGTTTCCGCTTCGGATTGCGTCATTGTGTAGGCGAGAATGTCGTAGGCGAGATGTCCGCCGGCTTCGAGAGACAGGAAGCGAGGATCCTGGCCTGGGGTGTTCGTGGTGTAGAAGACGTTCTTGTCGCGAATGCCTCGAAGAACGACATACTTCGCGTTGTGGTTGCCAACTGCAGGCTTGTTCACATTCATGAGTGGCTCCTTGAAGGAGCACGCACCTTACCCTAGTTATCTTGATTTGGCAACTTGAATGAGATATCTTGTTCCAAAGCGATGGCTAGCCGGGCTAACTTAAGCCCACTGCACCTTTGCTTTCTCTATCTCGTTTTGAATGGTTGCACTCACGGATATTGTTGACGGCAGTAGCGATCAGCACGTCGAACCATCTTTCCATCACTCGCGATGAACGCGAATAGTGCGTGGATGGGGTATCGATCAGATCGTCATCGACCTCTATGAAGGGTTATTCTTCGGAAAATTTGCACTTTGGTTCCACCAGAACTTATGAGCAGTCTGCCATAGTGCGTGGAACACAGCTTCGAATTTCCTTACATCAGACCACAACGGCCAAAACTCTTCTCGTTTTGGTAACGGCACCCCAGTAAATCCATCGATAAAATCGGAAATCTTTTCATTTGTTATATAATCAAAAGGTGCTTTGAGCTCATCGAACGCCAGGTCATGGCGACAGCCGTGTGAAATCAACCAGTTTTGATAGTCATCGAACATTTGCATCCGTAGTGCAAAGAACTCATCAAACAGATGATTGATACGATGTACGTACGCCGCACTTACTCTGTCTATTAACTTGGCTTCGAACGCTCGTTGGTGCGAAGACCGGTATGCGTTCAATCTCCTTGAGAGTTGTGTTAGCTGGCTGGGATCCAGCATTCGTGCAGATCTGTACACGAGTTTTCCTCGATAAACTATAACACATTGTCTCTACAGCTTTTTCCAGACGTACTTCTGAACTTCTGTGAATTCGGTACCCGCACAGCAATTTTGGACCGTGCGGTCGGCTGGCTCACCTTTCGGGAGCTCATCACCAATTGTTCGTGCATCTTACCCTTATCTAGGGTAAAGTCAACTACACATCTCCATATCTTCCACACTTCGTTTCAGATGCTCCGATAAGGAGAAGTACGATTGACTTGGGATTGTTTCGGAGCGACGATTCGTTTCGTTCCTTGAGGAACGGGAGCGCCATAGTAAAGCTGAACTTCGCCGCTATGTCCGTTTGCGAGTGCCAGTGCACGAGACTTGCTTTTGAACACTGAAGCAAATCGCAGATTCTCGGTCCATTGGATGTCGTAATCCTTAGGACCATTCGGAGCGATCACGAGGTACTTGTTGCTGCGCTCGATGACGTATTCGTTCATGGAGAGCATTTTAACCTAGCGTGCTTGATTTGGCAACACGAGTTGACCCTAGTAGCCTTTTAGTACGATAGTGTCGTCACTACGCAGAGCGACCAAGATCGCAAGCGGATGCCAATTTGCCATGATCATACTTTCTTCCTTTTTGGTAGGTGAGTTTCGGGACTGGCCATATGGCCTCCGATTGACCTTGCCGTGCTTCGGCTGCGTCTTCACAGGCCCTTTGCCGCCACCTTTGCGGCGAGCGCTCCACTCTCTCGCTTCACGAGTCTTGCGCGCCATCTTACTGTTTCGAGACATTGCTTCTCCTTGAGAAGTTTGTGTTTACTAGGAAACACTGTATCCTGATTTCATTTCAGGGTCAACGTTTTACAAAAGATCGTTATCTTGCATCCAGGTGACCGTTTGTTGACTGACACGGTGCCAATGTCGAGCACGATTTTCGGCACGACGTTGAATCTGTTGCTTGACGAGACGTGCATCGCGTTGCTCCTGCGTTTCGCCTTTGTTATTCTTGCGTTTGAATTTCCCATGTGCCATTGTCAAGTCCACCTCTGTCTAATGCGTCTAGTGCTTTCGGGCACCGCTTGTTTGAAGTCGTACAGGCACGTGTTATTCTCTAATGGAAAAGAAAAAGGGGCAACACTCGGTTGCCCCTATCGCCACAGCCAGGCGAAATGGTGGAGGAGGGAGTCACTGGTGAGCTCCCTCCTCACTACATCTTTAGATCGAAGTCGCGTCGTTGAAGAACTGGCGCGACTTGTGACCGCGACCGTCCTTGTAGCCGGCGATGTAGCCGTTCTTGAACTCGCTGTCGGCGTGTTCCTTCGAGGCGTCGTCGAGCTTGCTTCGGCCATCGACGTAGCCGGCGTTGTAGCCAGCTTCGAAGCCGTAGCTCGGTGTTGAGATCAACCATTGGTAGTCGAGCAAGTCCAGATCGTCCTCGAACTCGCGATCGGCGTCGTCTTGGTCAGGATCGTAGTCGGTTACGACCGACGTGTTCCAGATTGTCTTGCCACCAGTCGCTTGCTCGACCTGCTCGTGCGTCAGCTCACCGACGACTTCGTAACGACACGCACGTCCCTTCGTGTTCTTGTAGTCGGTCGGGATCGACACGACATCACGAGGGTTGATCTTGAGAACGACGATCTTCTCGCCGCTATACGACTGCAGGTAGCCGACAGAACAGAAGTGCAAGCCGTTGGAGCACGTCTCATCCTTGTTGCCGTTGACTCGATTGCGAGGCATCTCGACGATTGCACCGAGCGAGTTGTCGGTTTTGCCATCGTGCACCGACTTGTAGTCGTTGCGAACGCGCTTGTACGCGAGGAACTGGCCGTCTTCGGTCAGAGGCATCTTGCCGTACTCGAGGAAGCTGTACAGCTCGTCCACTGCACGCTTGGACGGATTCTGCATCAGGTTCTCGAGGAACTTCACCATCGGATCGACGTTGAAGCCTTCCTCCATCATCGTGAGGATTCGGTCGCAGATGTAGTTGTGAACGACTTCACCGTTGAAGCTGATCGTACCTGCGTCTTGATCGACGGTGATCTTGCCTTCCGTGAAGATCGCGACGCTCTTGGCGATGTTGATCAGGTCGGGAATCAACGCGATCTGTTCGGGATCGCCCGACTTGGCAGCTTCGACGACAGCCAGGAAGTTCGGGTGCGCAGCTTGGACGACGTACGGATGCACGCCGATCACAAGCGAGAGCACTTCGCCTGGTACGTAGATCATGCTGAGGTTGGACATACAAACTCCTTGAAGTGAGGGATGCCTGTTGTCAGGCTCGCTGAGCCTACCCTATCGTGATATGTTTGGCAACAACTATTTGACGGCAACCAGTCTCGGCTGAATTGCACCACCTTCCTCGAGTGCTTCGAGGAGAATTGTTGGCAGCTCCATTTCGAAGCCGTCAGCGTAAATGACCGTCGTGTTATCTCCGTTGATCGACTTCACCTTGAACTGCCGTGTTCCTTGGCGGCTTTTGATGATGTAGTGACCTTGTACTTGCATGGCTAGCTCCGAAAAAAGAGAGGGGAAGCGACGCGGCCGACGTTGGGTCCACTCCCCTCTCACCCCCTAGTTATTACGTGCCTGTTCGCACGTGTTGATGTAATTGACGACGAGCTGAGCGTGCTTCTCAGTCAGGTTCGACCAACTGATTAGCGAGAACATCTCATACATCTCGAGAACTTTATGCCACATCGCCATCGTGTCATCAACTTCGTGGGTGACGTACAGCGATACATCAATAATTCTGAAATGGTTGTTCAGCTTGACGATGTGAGCCGTATCATACTTGTGTTGGGAGTAACCAACGACTCGTTCCATCACCTGAGCAAACGGACCTTCAGCAACTTCGCTTCGCCATTTTCTACGCCACTGAGCGATGATGTTCGCGGTCATTCCCTTGCCGAATCGCTCGACGAGGTTATGGATCACAAGACAGTTGTCAAGCTCGTGATTCGTGTTCATCGCTACGAACTTGGTGTGAATGTGCGAGAGAATGTTCGTCCATTCCCCACCACTATCCTTGGCACGCTTCACATCTTTTTCGTTCATTGCCACCAGACGTTTCGTGTCGTCTTCCTTGATCAGACCGAACGCAACCGCACTTTCGAGAATCTCGTCGAGATACGACTGCTCGCGACCATTCCACACAATGGTGAACTTTTCGCTCGGAAGATACCATCCACCATCCGACAACTCGATCTCTTGTGCCTTGAAGCACATCTTCGAGAATGTCCGGCGAAGTTGGTTCTTTCTGTAACCACCGTTCTTTGCAAAGCCAGTCCACACGTTCAGGACGTTTTTGTCTTTCTTCTTATACTTGTACAGTTTCTTGGTTTTCACGAATCCAAGTTCACTGATCAACAGTGGATCAGGCGTGCCAAGATCAGCGAGCAATTTGACAATCTCGCTCTTTGCTGTCTTCTCTACATCCTTCGAAGTGGGACGAAGAACAAGTGCATAACGATCCCAACGATCGTGGGTTTGATCGAGCTTCGCTTGCAGGAACTGACGCACGATGTCGTTCGTGCCGTTGTTGTACATGTCGTCGATCAGCACAGGCATCGCAGGGTGAAGGTTGAACTCGAACTGGAACTTTTTCGCTTTGTCGTTCCAGTGCTTTTGGCGGTTGGTGACTTCGTATGCGCACTGACGCTGCAGAGTTTTGGTCGATTTTGTCTTGAAATACAGCACGACATCAACGTTCGCAACGTTCGTCATGTCGAGCGTCAGCTCGTCTGTGAGTTTCTTACCCTGATACGTGAAGGGTTTGGCCTTCTCAAGCTCAGCGAAAATCTTCGTAAGAGCATCGGACTTGTTGTTTTCGAACGACTTGAACTTCATTCGAGCAACCCACAGCGACGTGCACTTGTCAAACTCTTTCTGCACAGTCGTGTGCATGTCGTGTGCGGCTGCTTCGAGGATCACAGCGAGATTTGTCACGGTTGCTTTCGTGTACTGCAAAGCTTCACGCGACGCTGCGACGTCAACGTCGCCGATTGGCACGACGAGATTCACATCGAGATCGAGAACCTTCCGAGCACCTGCCGACAGTTTCGCATTCGACAGTTGTGCGACATCGATCGGATACGCAACGTTGCCTTGAACAACGTATGCTCCGAACTGTGCGTAATCGGTTTCACGCACCATCCAGTTCTTGCCCGAAATCGTGTACTTGAGATCGAATGGCTTGAACGTCTTGCGGCCAACGATGTTGGGAGTCGGTTTGAAGTACATGAACACGTACTTCGCTTCATTCTCGAAGATCGTAACATCTTCGCGACGGACTTGCAGGGAAACCGTCAGTCCGTTCGGTTCGTCGGTCGGCACTTGGAGTAAACGAGAGATCGCAGGAGTACCAATGTCGTCGATGAACGCAGTGTACGTGCTCTTCGTTCCGTTCCACCGAGCTTCGACGTTGAACGACTGTGTATAGCTGAATGGCGACTTGCTGCCAAGCCCCAACGCACCGACGAAGTCGTTCGAGTCTGCTTTTGTTGATTCGAAATACGTCGTGTACAGTTCAGTCACGCCTGCGTCGTCGAGACCGATGCCGTTATCCTTGACGTAAAACGTCGGATCGAGAGCGGTCGGCAGATGGACTTCGATGGGAACGTTCTCTTTGCCGGCGGCTTTGTGACTGTCCCATGCATTGCAGGAAAGTTCGCGAATGATCGCACGGATCTTGTTCGCGTACAAGCCAGATGAAAGGATCTGGAATGCTTTTGACGTCGCTTTGATCGTGAACGATTTCTTAATGACGTCGCCGCTGGTTTCGACAGCGGGTCGATCGACACTGATTTTCATTTTCTGTCTTCGTTTGTTCAGGGGGTTGAACAACCACAAAGGACATTGTCCCTCACGGACAGGTTAGGGTCAACCGGTTCAGTGCACCGGCCCGCTGCCTTTCATTTTCTTCAAGACTTCGGCATATACATCATCAGCCTGACTGAGCTGAGTGTCTGGAACGTCCACGACAGGTTCGGGCGGCTGAATTTCAAATACAACCGCTTCGAAGATCATCGTCGGGTTCGTTTCACCAGCCTTCGAGTACTCGATTCGAATCTTCGTCTCGTTGGAGTCGGCAATGTAACTGGTGAGGACGTGCTTTACACCAGTCAAGATTGTCTGAACAGCGAGCACGGTGTCGGATGTGTGCCACAATTCAGCGACTGAAAGAACAGTCCCTTCCTTCGAAGTGCCTGTAGGCACGTGAGTGGCCCTGACTTGGTATGCTTTCATATTTGTAAAGTGAACTCAGATCGGTTCACGACTTGCTCGCACCTTCGTGCTGTTTCTTGCAGTTGTACGAGTACGTCGTCGCACCAGGCTTGCCCATGTCGAGCTCCTTCATCAACAGCTTGATGAAGTCTTGGTTCTTCGTGATCTTACCCAACACGACATGCTCGAGGTACAGTGCGTACGCCGCTTCCTGTTTGCCGCCTTTCTTGATCTTGCCATCCTTTTTGACGACGACCTTCTTCCCCGCAATCTCTTTGGTCTTCTCGTCCGGATTCACAACAGGCGCAGAACCTTCGGCACCAGCACTGAACAGCCAAGCCATTGCGGCATTCGCACGCAGCTTGTTCGCGCTGTCTTCCGCATCCTTGATTGCGGCGGAAGGATCGAACTTGTCACCTTGCTTCAATGCACGCTCGACAACTCCTTGTGCAACGTGCAGAGCGAGTTTGGCGTCCTGATACAGCGACTCCAAACCGGTGACATCGTTGATGATCTTGATCGCATGCGCGAGAGGATCGTTCGACGCATCGACAGCCGTGCGAACATCTTGCACAGCTTTCAGCGCCGACTTCGTATCGATGTTGTATCGATCGAGAACGGTCACCACATCCAGCATGTTATCTCCTTGAGTTGAACTAACAGATGATCATTGTACACTACCACACGGGATAAGGCAACTACAGATCGAGATTGAGGAACTGTTCAACTTCATCGAAACCAGCTTTGTGTGCCTGCTCCGTCGAGACGGTACTCGATTGTCAAATTGTCGGCACCGCTGGTGGCGAGAACATGAACGTTGCGATTGGCAAATTGCTGCTGCAATTTGCCGGCTTCATACTGTCGGCACCTCAGCCTTGAGTTCCTCGATGAGCTGGCTCATCGGCATCGGAGCGCTGTACTCTGCTTCACCATCGGTGGTGATCTTGACGAGAGAACAGTAGTCCTCGGTTCGAGGGATCTGCACGTGAATGTCCGGCGTGATTGAAACCGAACCTTCTTCGTACGCGGTCGGTTCGATGACCTCGTAAGGATGGTAGCCCGCTTTGATCAGCTGGCTCTCGACCCATTGAGCTTGTGTCATGTTCAGTTCCTGTGCGACCGACGCTCGGCGCGCTGCCGGTCTTCGATCGCGGTGAAGTCGATCTCGTAACCGTGCAAGTGAGCACCGCATGTGGGGCACGGAGGCGGATTGACGAGTCCTTTGGAGTCGGCTTTGACCTCGGTGTGGTACGCGTGGCCGTTGCGACATCTTGCTGTGACAGGGGTTGCCATTTGTTCACCTCTTCAGGATCAAGCCGCCAGAACGATTGCACGAAACCGAAAGCCGAAGATCGCGAGCGCATCTTGCACGGTCACGCCCTTGGCCTTCAGCCATTGAGCAGCCAGGAAATGGCCGACCTTTTGCGCGAGCATCTTCGCATGCATGCCCAGCTTGCACAGCGTTTCGAGATTCATGTTGAACTCCTACTTGAATGTGACTACACATTACCCTAAATCACACGATTAAGGCAACACGACCGCTTTCGCGACCAGACGAGCTTTGTCGGCGTTGAGACCGACTTCGTAGAGCTCGGCCGATGTCCACCAACGGCGATCTTCCGGCATGCGGAACATCAGCTCGAACGTATCCTCATCGCGGTGGTGGATGATCAGACACATGCGGCCGTTCGTGCGGTCACGCGTCTGGTAAACAGAATCGTTCCCATTCATCTGCAGGAACTCGACGTGTTGATTGGTGAACTCGCCCTTGACCGCCTCGGAGGCCAGGCGCCCAACAGCGGCATAGTCGGAACGGGCAACGTGGCGTTCTAACTCGCGCCGGTTGAGAAAATCGAGATCGGCGTGTGATGCTTTCATTTCTGAGCTCCTGACAACACGATGATGAGAAGACAGTATTATACCCCAAATCGCTCTTATCATCAACGTGAACGGATAAGAGAAGGAGATCACGGAGCATGTCGACCTCATGTCTTTAGCTGCTTCAATGCTCCGTGATCTGACTTCGTTACCGCGGCACGTAGAGTCCGGTCTTCTCGCCGCTGCCGTACTGGTTCGCCCAGCGAACCACGCGGTAGCGAGGAGCCTTTGCAAGCTGGTTCGCTTCGGTGTTGTATCCGTACTTGCGCAGGAGCTCGACCATCTTGTTCACCACGTCGATCGGTTGGGGTGTCCAGTTTTCGTCCTTGTCGTAGTAAGCGAGACTGAACAGTTGTTCGGACTCCTTCAGCGAGATGCCGAAGAACTTGGCGCCGGCCCCGAAGTACTTGTATGTGACCTTGCGGCCGCTGGCGTTGCGTGTGGTGTACTCGACCCACGTTTCGCCGATCTCACACCATTCCTCCTGCCAAGGACTTTTGATGCGGACCACGTCGGCGAACAACTGCAACCCTTCGGCGATGTTATCCGGAATCGAGCCGGCGTATCCGAGAGCACATGCAGTCGTGCCGCACGAGTGAGCCAACATGTCGCTCGTGGGAGCGATCTTTGTGTGAGTCGAATACTGACCGTCTTGGAATTGCATGTTGGCAATGCCAAGGACCTTCTGATCTTTGGCGTCGATCTCATCGGCGTGGTCAGCCCACGAGCTCAGATCGAACTTCTGCGGTGGGATTGTCGCAAGGAAGAATCCGGTCCGCAGGATGCGGGCGACGTTGAAAGGTGTTTTCATGATATCCTCTTAAGGTTGAAAGCGGGCCTGTCGTTCCGACAGGCCCGTTGTTCATCGCCACCGAGCGGTTTGCGATTACTTCTGGGTGACGTTCAGCGAGATGCCGACGCTGCCGTGGTCGCCTGCATCGACGAAGTTGTAGCCGCGGCTGGACGCGATCAGCTCGCTCTTGCCGGTCGAGCTCTTGCCGAGCGACTTCGACAGATCGATCTCGATCGTCATCTTCGAACCGGCGACGGTCACGACGGCGTTGTTGTCTTTGGAGTTCAGCATGAATGATGCTCCTATGAAGGTTGGTGGATGGAAAGCGCCTTGAGAAGGCAACGAACACTCTATACCATACAGCGTGGTTAGGTCAACCTGACCAGGCGGACCTGGGAGATTTAGATCTCCCTTAAGAGGGTCAAGCAGTCCACATCCTCATTTGTGGCAACTACAGGATTGAGGTTGAATGCAGGAATCGAACACGTTGATAGTTGAAGGAACGAATCGTATTTCACAATGTGGACTGCAATGTCGGGATGGTTGGCTTCAAACCATTCACGAATCGGCTTAACGTATGCCTTGCCACGACCCCGCCGAGATTGACCATCTCGTATGTGCACATTTAACACGCTGACGATTTCGTTTCCGAAAACCGATTGGATCGCACAGTGAAAACCGAGAGAGATCAAATGCTTCTTCAGCTCAAGGCCATTCCACTGCGTGACGCCAGACGTTTGCATGTCAGGCCTTCTCTCCACGATACAGAGGAGATACCTCAGGCCAAACGGCCAGATAATTCAATAGCCGTTTGTCACTAGCTTCGAACTCCCCCAAGTGGGTACACGCGATGGCGCACGAAATGTGCCACTTCTTACCTGTCCAGTAGATGTATTCGACTTCGTGTTCACGCTCCCACCAGTCACCAACGTTTTCATCATCGGTGAAAGTGACTCGGCATCCATTAACAGGTACGTACATGACTTCGATATGCATGTGTGTGGCGATTTCGAAGTACTGGGCAATCTCAGCAGGCAATGGACGCATGTGAACTCCTATTGATAACGTGACATGCACAATACACCACTTCAATTAAAGCGTCAATAGAAACGATGTACTTCGCCGTGATGTTGCAAGTGGATAATTGATGTCGAAGCATATTTCGATCCGACGAAAGTCTCAACGTTGGCCAAGTTTGGCTTGTCATAGGTAAGCAAGCCTTTCTCTTTCGCTCGCCTGTGGAGACCAGATTCGCCTCGTCGCGGACTTTTACGAAAAACTCTTGACGGTCGGACCCTAATGTGAGATAATGGGTACATCGTGGTTGCAAAAGACGAGCGAGAAGGTATGGAGTTTGTCTTTACA